>Ga0315281_10001895_pt1 | contig 31113 bp, 30 predicted proteins | sample YL17G07_0_MG_FD_204540 | JGI IMG/M metagenome (GOLD analysis project Ga0315281, IMG submission 204540) | Sediment microbial communities from Yellowstone Lake, YNP, Wyoming, USA - YL17G07_0 | ecosystem: Environmental > Aquatic > Freshwater > Lake > Sediment | place: USA: Wyoming | collected...
ACAGGCGAAAGCCGGTCGGACCTTCTCGCGCCCGGGACGCTTCCGCTTGGCACCGGTCGTCGTAGGTTCCAGCGAAGAGCCCGACGGTTAGGGAAGTCGTTCGCAGACGCTACATCATTTGACAACATGAGCACAACTTCGATTCCCGAGTCCGCGAACATCACCCTGCGGCCCGAGACCCAGGACCTCGGGCTCGGCTCGGTCATCGGTCGCGCGAACGAGACCAGACTCCTCAACCGCGACGGCACGTTCACGCCGCGGCGAAAGGGGATGTCGTTCTTCAAGTCCCTGAGCGCATATCACTTTCTGCTGACGCTCTCGTGGCCGCGGTTCCTCGCTTCGGTTGCCGTGTCGTACGTCGTGGCGAATGCGTTCTTCGCGGGCATTTTCCTCCTCTGTGGTCCGGCGGCTCTGACCGGTCCCGTGCCGGCCGGAACCGGAAGCATCTTCCTTCGCGATTTCTTTTTCAGCGTTCACACGCTGGCAACGATCGGCTACGGCAACGTCGTGCCGGCGAGCCTCGCCGCGGACATCGTCGTCGCGATCGAGTCGCTGATCGGGCTGCTCGGAATCGCGCTCTGGACGGGGCTACTCTTCGCCCGATTCTCCCGACCGATGGCCGCCCTGCTCTTCAGCGAGCACGCCGTGATCGCCCCCTACCTCAACAAGACGGCGCTCATGTTTCGTGTCGTCAACGGCCGCTCCAATCAGATGGTAGAGCTCAAGGCGACGGTGATCATCAGCCGTCTCATCAACGGCGCCAGGAAATACGACGCCGTGGCCCTCGAGCGTCCCGGCGTGGCCTTTTTTCCGCTGAGCTGGACCGTTGTCCATCCGATCGACGACGCGAGTCCCTTCTTTGGGTGGACACGCGACGATCTCGAGCGAACCGACGCCGAGATCCTGATCATGATCAGTGGCACCGACGAGACGTTCTCGCAGACGGTGCACGCCCGGACGTCCTACAAGCCGGCCGAGATTCTGTTCGGCAAGAAGTTCGCGAACATCTATGAGCCGCTCGAGGATGGCGTGGCGTCGATCGATGTGCGGCGGCTGTCCGAAGTGGAGCGGGCGGGGTAGCGAACCTTCTAACGGTCCTCGGCTTGCGGGTCGGACTGCTCGCCCTCGCCATCATCCTGCGGCAACGCCTCTACGTCAGCGGCCTCAGGTGACGCGGACGGCGGTCGCACTTGCGGTCCCGCCTTCAGGACCTCCTCGCAGTAGCCGGCCAGGACCGTCTCCAACGCCTCGATGCCGTCGTCGGTCGCTTCCATGAACAAATCCTTCACCACTGAACCGCCGCGTTCCATCTGCTGGACCAACATCTTTGCGTGCACTGCCGACGGCATCGTCCCGCAGATTGTCGCCTCGGCACGGTTTCCGATCGCGCGCCGCAGAACGACGACCATGCCGTTGCGGCCGGGCTGCATGAAGTAGTCTGGCTGCCGCGCCGGGCGGACCGAACGGGCGCTGGCTGGACCACGTGGCCCGCCCCGCTTTCCACCGCGGCCTGTGCGCCCGCGCCCGCCGCCGACCGCCGCACCGTCCCGCGGTCCACTTGGTGACTGGCCAGGTCCACCCTTGCGATTCTTTTTCGGGCGTCGGCCCGGCTTCTTCGGCATGCGGTCGCGGTCTCTGGTGACGAACGGCGTGAACGATACTCAGGCGTCCTAGGGCTTCGAGACCTTTGAATCGGCGCTGCGAGTGTCGTTGGCGCCGAACGCAGTCTTTGTTTTTGCGTCGTACATGATCGAATGCGCATCACCCTGCGCGCCGTTGGTGATCCGGACCCTGTGCCCCATCGCCTCGAGCTGCTTGACGATTGAGTCGGGCAGTGCATTGCGCTCGTAGCTCGCGACATCCGGCAGCCACTCGGAATCCTCGCGCGCGGCGTCGACGGCCTCGCGGATGTTCATGCCGAACTCCATGGCGTTGAGCATGACATGGAGCGTGGTGTTGATGATCGTTCGTCCGCCCGGCGATCCTGTCACGAGAAAAAGCTGGCCGTTCTTCGTTACGATCGTCGGACTCATCGAGCTCAGCATCCGTTTTCCGGGTGCGATCTGATTCGGCAGCGTTCCGATCGTCCCGGTGGAGTCGGTGGTGCCCGGCTTCTTGTTGAAGTCGCCCATCTCGTTGTTGAGAATGAACCCAGCGCCGCTGACGACGACGTGCGACCCGTAACCGCCCTCGAGCGTGTACGTGCTCGCGACCGCCATTCCGTTCTTGTCGACGACGGAGAAATGTGTCGTCTCTTCGCTTTCCGCGCGTTGCCCGACGGTCACGATGTCCTTTCCGAGCTCGACGCTGCTCGATGTCTTCATCAAATCAATCGACGCGGCGACCTGCTTGGCGTGCGCTTTTGACGTGAGCTTCTCCACCGGCACTGGCGTGAAGTCGGGGTCGCCGAGGAAGCGGGCCCGGTCGAGATAGGCACGACGTTGCGCCTCTATGATGAGATGCTGAGCCTCGGCCGACGCTCTTCCCATCTTCGCCAAATCGTATGGCTCGAGGATGTTCAGTATCTCGACAATGGCCACGCCGCCAGAGCTCGGCGGCGGCATCGAGTTGATCTCATACCCCTTGTATGTGCCCCGCACGGGGGCGCGTTGCACCGCGGCGTATTCGGCAAGATCCTTCTTGGTGATCAAGCCGCCGCCAGCCGTCATCGTCGCGACGATGCTGTCGGCGATCCAACCCGTATAGAACGCGTTCGGCCCCGTCGTCTCGATCGCGCGCAGCGCCCGGCCAAGGTCGGCGAGGACGATCGTGTCGCCACCCTTCCACGTGCCTCCCGGCTTGCCATAGGCCTTGACGGATTGTGGATATGGCAGCATCCCGCGCGCCAACTCGCCGTTGATCGATCGCGCCTGGGCGTCGCTGAGCACGAAGCCTTTCTCTGCCAGATCCGCGGCCGGAGCGACCACATCCTTCCACGGGAGCTTGCCGAACTTCTTGTGTGCCATCGCCAGGCCGCGAACGGTCCCGGGAACTCCAGGCGCCAGATAACCCGTGTTCGTCCGCGCCCTCACGATGTTGCCGGCTGAATCGAGATACATCGTCTTGGTCGACTTGAACGGGGCCCTTTCGCGGTAGTCGATCGTCACCGCGGGGCCCGATGCCGGGCGAATGACCATGAAGCCGCCGCCGCCGATGTTCCCCGCGCTCGGGAGGACGACCGCGAGAGCGAAGGCCGTGGCGACCGCCGCGTCAACCGCGTTACCGCCCTTGGCGAGAACCGCCGCGCCGACGTCTGACGCCATGCCATTGGCGGAGACCACCATGCCGGTAGTTGATTCAATCGGGGCTGCTCCTTCGCGCTGCCGGGCCGAGGTTGCCGGGGTAACAAGGAGGAGGACCGCAGCCGCGGCCGATCCAGCGAAAACAAAAGACGTACGGGTCATGGGTTGCTCGCGGGGAGACTACGTGGTAACAACTATAGCATGCGCCCAACATCTGACGAACACGCTCCCTATTACGGGAAATACGTCGCACTGGTCCCTGACGACGATCTGGACATTGTGCACCATCTGGCGGACCAGCACCACGAGACGGTGGGATCGCTGCGAAAAGCAAAGCAAAAGGGCGACTTTGCCTACGAACCGGGCAAGTGGACCGTCAAGGAAGTCGTCGGCCATATCTGCGACACCGAACGCGTTATGGCCTATCGCGCGCTCAGGTTCGCGCGGGGCGACACGACCGATCTTCCCGGGTTCGAGCAGGACGACTATGTGGCAACGGCGAATTTCAACGGCCGGTCGATGGACGATCTCGTCGAGGAGGTCTGGTCCGTACGGGCGGCGACGCTGTCCCTTGCGAAACAACTCGGCGAGGAGGCGCTCAATCGGCGCGGTAAGGCAAACGGGAACCCTGCGACCGTTCGCGCGCTACTCTATATCATCGCCGGGCATGAACTGCACCATATGGCGATCCTGAAGGAACGGTACGGGGTTTGAGTCTGTCTATTCATAGATAGGAACGGAAGATCGGCGCGGGCACCGGGGGAGTAGAGGGCTGGACCATGATGCGGTTTTTGAAGGAGGAATACGTACGACCAGTACGTCGCGGGCCGAGCACCGCGGCGAGCCTCCTCGTACACTGTGGCCTGATCATTCTCGCCGTGCTCGCCACCAACCCGCCGCCCGGATTGGTCTCGCTGTGGGAACTGGCCAATCGCGTGTACTACCTCGCGCCGCCGGCGCGCGCGGCCGCTTCGGACGAGAGTGCAGGACACCTGCAATACGCGGTTGGCGCGCCAACCGGACCGGGATCGGGGTTCGCACGCTCGCCCACGCCGACCGTCGAGCCAGCGGCGCGACTACTCGTGACTTCCCAACCCGGCGATCTCGGCACCGATTTGATGGCTAGTGTCGAGGCGCGTCGGTCGCTCGGCACGGATTCCGTATTCACCGTGATTGATGTCGATTCGGCGGCGGCGACCGACCCGACGAGCGCCGCGCCCGTGTATCCCGAAGCGCTGCGCGTGCTGAACATCGAGGGAAGCGTGCAGGTGCAGTACATCGTGGATTCGACGGGTGTCGCCGATTCCACGTCGCTGGTCGTAGTGAGGGCATCACGAAAGGAGTTCGCGACCGCGGTTCGCCAGGCGTTGCCGTACATGCACTTCATACCGGCGCGAATCGGGCCGAGGCGTGTCAGCCAGCTTGTGGCCCAGGATTTCAATTTCCGAATCGAGCGGGTGCAGGTGGATTCGGCGGCGGTGCGGCGAAAAAAACCGCCGATGTAGAAGTTGCATCTCGTGGGCGCCGGGTTCGCGCGGCTACCGAAAATTCCGCGACCGGTGCATGACGTCGGAGATGTCGAGCTTCTTGAACCGCCGGCCGACGATGTTGGTAATTCCGTCCTTCTCGAGCTTTCCCTGGACGAGAATAAACAGCGCGTGCTTCACCACTTCCTCGTTCGCCGCGACGAGCCGTGACGGCACGATCACGTTGATGAACCCGTGTTCGTCCTCGAGGAGCAAGAAGATCGTCCCGCCAGCCGTTGATGGTCGCTGACGGATCGTCACCAGCCCGGCAACGGTGATGATGCGCCCTGAGGGAATGTTCTCGATGTCGCGACTGTCCATGGCGCCGCCCTTTTTCAAACGCGCGCGCGCGGCGTCCATCGGGTGCCCGTTGAGACTCAGCCCCACCGAGTTGTAATCGAGCAGCACGAGCCGGTCGTTCGAGATCGGCGCGGGGTCGTGCATCTTCGTCGTGCCGGGGGCGAGGGGGAGAACGTCGCCCGCGGCACGGAGTGCCTCCCACGCAGCGTGGCGGCGGTCCGGCGCCCAATGCGAGAACGCGCCGGCGCGGGCGAAGCCGAGCGATTCGCCGCGGTCCAACTTTGCGCGGCGGACGACATCGGCGATCGATGTGAAGCGGTGCTCTGCGTGAGCCAGCTTGAGCCGGTCGATCACGGTCGAGCCCATCCCGCGAACAAACTTCCATCCAACCCGCAAAGCGGATTGACCTGCGTCTGAGCAAGTGGTGCATTCCCAATCGCCGGTCGCCAGACAGGGAGGGAGAACGACGACCCCATGCCGCTTGGCATCGTGAATGAGGGTGGAGATGGGATAGAACCCCATCGGCTGCGCATTCAACAATCCGAGCAGGAACTCCGTCGGGTGGTGCGCCTTCAACCACGCGGTGGCGTAGGCGATCAGCGCGAAACTCCAGGCATGCGATTCGGGGAATCCATAGTTGGCGAAGCTGACGAGATCCTCGCAGATCTTGTCGGCCACCTCGGGCGTCATCGGTTCGATCTCGCCCCGCGCTGAACGCGCGAGCATTGCCACGCGAAGATCCTTGAGGGCGACCACCAACTTGTCCTTCTTGCGGATGTTGCCCATCGTCCGCCGCAGCGTATCGGCTTCGCCGCCGCTGTAGCCGCCCAAGACCATGCCGATCGCCATCGCCTGTTCCTGAAAGATCGGAATGCCCTGCGTCCGTTTCAGAATCGGCTCGAGCGCGGGATGCGGATACGTCACCGGCTCCAGCCCACGCCGTCGCTGTGTGTATGGGTGGACGAACTTTGCCTGGATCGGCCCGGGCCGGATCAACGCCACTTGCACGACGATATCGTACAGTCGATCGGGCTTCGTGTGATGGATGGACGCGATCTGCGCGCGCGATTCGATCTGGAACGTGCCGATCGTCTCGGCGCTGGCGATGAGCTCGTAGGTCGCCATGTCGTCCGTCGGGAGCGAATACATCTCGGGCCGCGTGCCCGTTTGTGCCTCGATCGAGTCGAACGCGCGGCGAATCATCGCCAGCCCGCCGAGCCCGAGAAAATCGAACTTGGGCACGTTGATGTAGTCGAGGTCGTCCTTGTCGAACTGGAGGATCGTCCGCCCCATCGTCGTCTGCTCGATCGGGAGATGGTTCCCCAGTGGCGACGACGAGAGGACGAATCCTCCGACGTGTGTCGAGCGCAGTCGGGCGATCCCCTCGAACGCGCCGATCGCCTTGAGCAGTGTCTGGCCGCGCTGATCGCCGACGTCGAGGCCCACCCGGGCCGCGACGTCTTCTCTGATGACCTCGACCGCGTGGCGCGGATCGGAGTGGTGTACGCGCTTTGAGACTTTCACCGCGAGTTCGGGGGGATAGCCGAACGCGCGCATCGCGTCCTGCACCGCGTTCGGCGCGCGATACATCTGCGTGACGCCGGTGATCGCCGCGTGGGCGCGGTCGTACTTCGCGTACATGTAGTCGAGGACTTCCTCGCGCCGTTCGTGCTCGAAGTCCACGTCGATGTCCGGCGGTTCACTCGCTTTCGGACCCACGCGCGCGTCGGAGAGAAAGCGCTCGAACAGCAACCCGTGCTTCACGGGATCGACGGGGGTGATGTCGAGGCAGAACGCGACCGACGAATTTGCCGCGCTGCCGCGCCCCTGGCAGAGAATCCCGCGCGACCGGGCGAAGCGAACCGCGTCGGCCATGACGAGAAAGAATCCGGCGAAGCCGAGCTTCGCGATCAACGCGAGCTCGTGATCGATCTGCGCGGTCTGCGCGGCAGAGAGAGCCTCTCCCCATCGGACCTTCGCGCCCGCGTAGCTGAGCGTGCGCAGATACTCGTTGTCTCCCTCGCTGCGCTCCGGGCACGCTTTCCCAAAGTCGGGTAAGGGCGGACGCATCCAATCGAGCGTGAACCGGTCGCACGACTCGACGATACGCTGCGTCTCACGCAAACCGTCGAGGCGGCCCCTCCATCGCTGCGCCATCGAGCGCGCCGATCGCAGGCGCCACTCGCCGTTCGGGCGCAGCAGCCCGCGCTCCATCGCCTGCGAGAGATCCGTTTCATGACGGAGCGCGGTCAGCACGTCGTGCACGAGTCGCCCACCATCATCGATGTACCGCGGATCGTGCGACACGGCCCACGGCACGCCGCTCTTCTCGGCGAGCGCGATGAGATCGGTGGCGAGCGCGCTCTCGTGGCCGCCGGTGTAGTGGAGCTGCACTTCGACGGACAGATGTTCGGCGAACAGCTCCCGCCACTCGTTGAGCATGCGCTTCGCATTCACCTGATCGCCGGCGCGGACGCGCGACGCGAGCGGTCCGTTCGCCGGCCCCGTCAGCGCATGCAATCCGTTCGCGCGCTGTGTAACGTGCTCCCACGTGACGCCCGGGCGACCGCGGCGGTTGCCTTGTTCGGGCTTGTCCCAGCGTCGCCACTCGCCGACGCGGGCGAGCGTGACGAGTGCGGCAAGATTCTGATAACCCGCGGGATCTCGCGCGATGAACGCGGCGGGGTGGCCGTCCACCTCGAGCTCGGCGCCGACGATCGGGTGCACGGGCCGCTGACAGACCGCGCAATCGCTCCGGCCCAGTTGTTCGTGGTCGGACGCACGCACGCACTCGGGGTCTTTCGTCGGCGCCAACGCCTCGACGGCAAATTTCGCGATGCCGCCGAGGTCGGCGCAGTCGGTGACCCCCAAGTGCGCGTAGCCCAACTGGCGCGCGCGTCGAGCGAGTGCTTCGGGTGAAACGGCGCCGTCTCCAAAGGAGAAAGCGGTGTGTGCGCGGAGCTCGGTGAACATCGAAAACCTGCGATCTGGGCAGGAATCGTAGCCCGAACAAATACCGAAAACAAGAGCGGGGAACGGGTATGTTTGGTATTGCCCTTTCTTCCAGTGCCGAGGCCATCAGGACCCGCCCCCATGATCGATCGCAGAGCGTTCGTAGGTGACCTCGTTCGACTCGCGGCACTGGCCGCCGTGGTGCCGAACGACTGGCGCGTGTCGTTCCGACCGCGATTCGCCGGCGATCCCTTCTTGCTTGGCATCGCATCGGGCGACCCGCTGCCGAACGGCGTGACGATCTGGACGCGGCTCGCGCCGATCCCGTTGGCACCGGCGGGAGGAATGGAAGGCCAGCGTTCGGCCGTGCGCTGGGAGGTGGCCGACGACGACAAGTTCACGAAGATCGTGCAGCGCGGCACAGCGACGGCAACGCCGGAGCTTGCGCACAGCGTTCACGTGAACATCGACCGCCTCGCACCCGATCGCTGGTACTTCTACCGGTTCATCGCCGGAGACGCGGTCAGTGAACTTGGCCGGACGCGCACCGCGCCGGCCGCCGGAGTGACGACTCCGCTGCGCTTTGCCGTCGCCTCGTGCCAGCACTATGAGCAGGGCCTGTACACCGCGTATCAGCACATGGCGGCGGAAGACCTCGATCTCGTGGCGCACCTCGGCGACTACATCTACGAGAACGCGGCGACGGCGGGGCGGATCCGGACGCACTCAAACGGACTGCTGATGCAGCTCGACGACTACCGGCAACGGTACGCGCAGTACAAAACGGACGGTTACCTGCGCGCGGCGCACGCGGCGCGGCCGTGGGTGATCACCTGGGACGATCACGAAGTCTCGAACAATTATGCGGGACTCATCGCCCAGGACGTGAGTTTGACCGCTGACGTCATGCGTGCCAGACGAGCCGCCGCGTATCAGGCGTGGTGGGAGCACATGCCGACGCGCGTGTCGCAGACACGGGACTGGTCGAACCTCAGCATCACGCGCTCGATCGAATGGGGCTCGGTGGCGCGCTTCTGGGTTCTCGACACCCGGCAGTTCCGCAGCGATCAGGCCTGCGACGACGGGACCAAGGTTGTGCCGTGCGGCGACTGGGCCGATCCGTCGCGAACGATGATGGGCAGCGCGCAAGAGAAATGGCTGTCGGATGGACTCGGCAAGTCAGGGGCCCGGTGGCAGGTGTTGGCGAACCAGGTGATGCTGGCGCCGTTCGACAGCATGCCGGGCGACGGGGCGCGCGTCTCGATGGACCAGTGGAGTGGATATCCGGTGGCGCGGGACCGGCTGCTCGGCACGATCGCCGCGAAAGCGCCGAACAAGACCGTCGTCATCACCGGCGACATCCACTCGAACTGGGTGAACGAGCTGCGCTCGACGTTTTCGGCGCCGAACGCGCCGGCCATCGGAGCGGAATTCGTCGGAACGAGCATCACCTCGGGTGGCGACGGATCGGATCGCAGCGCGGCGACGCCGACTAACCTCGTCGACAACTCCCATCTCAAGTGGCAGAATTCGCGGCGCGGCTACATCTCGTGCACGGTGAGTGCCGACGAGTGGCGTGCCCAATATCGAACGGTGTCGTTCGTGAGCAGGCCCGACGCGCCGATTGAAACGCCGACCACCTGGCTGCTGCGGAACGGAAAGTCCGGGATCGAGCAGGTCTGACGACAACAGCTGGGCAGGAGACCGATCAATCGTGGGGCCCGGACCAACAGCGGAGCGGACGCAATGTTCGAGCATCATTCGCAACCTCTCATCTCCCGGCGGCACTTCATTCGCCGGCTGGGCCGACATGGCGGGTACGCCGTTGGCCTCATCGCAGCATCGCTCGTCATCGGGATGATTGGCTACCACTGGCTCGCGCATCAAACGTGGGTCGATGCATTCCTCAACACGACCATGCTGCTGGGGGGAATGGGGCCGGTCGGCGACCTTCCAAACGACACGGCGAAGATCTTCGCCGGGGCATTCGCCCTCTACGCTGGCCTGGTCTTTCTCGCAGTGGCGGTCGTGCTACTGACCCCCGTCTTCCACCGCGTGCTTCACCGGTTCCATTGGGAGGGACGTGGCGGCCAGGGTAGCTGAGCGCGTTGGTTGAGGCGGCCGGTTGGGAAGAAGTTTGGCCAAGGAAGGTGACCCCTGTCGCATTCCGGGGGCACTTATCGTACGTTTACGCCCCCCCCCCAGAGCGAGAACACTCCAATGAAGTCCCGTATCATCTCGACCGCGGCGGTTGTCGCGTTGTTCGTTGTCGCGCCGATGGCGTCGGGTCGCGCGCAGGCCAAGCCGGACACGGCGAAGGCGAAGGCGACCACGAAGGCCGCGACGAAGATGGCCAAACCGGAGACCAAGGCCGCGACGAAGATGGCCAAGCCGGGGACCAAGGCTACGACGAAGATGGCCAAGTCGGAGACCAAGGCGGCGACGAAGATGGTCAAGCCGGAGACCAAGGCGGCTGCGAAGCCGACCAAGAAGGCCGTTGCCAAAGCGGAACCGGCCGGTTCCAAGACGGAAACGAAGACCGCTCCGACCAAGAAGCCGCCGACAGTGGCGTAAAGAATTCCGCTTGGCGGAGTTCGCGCGTTTTTGAAGTTGTCAGCGGTCAGATCGATAAACGCCGGCGTGGAAGTTCCACGGCGGCGTCGTTGCTTTCAGAACGACGTTCAATAATGCGCTACGCCGCTCTGCTCCGAGGGATCAACGTCGGTGGCAACAAGAAGGTCGGCATGGCCGAGTTGCGCGCGCTGGCCGCGACCCTTGGACTCGACGATCCGCAAACGCTGCTCCAGAGCGGCAATCTCGTGTTCGGTTCAAAGGCGACCGCGCCGAAGCTGGAGGCACTGCTCGAGACGGAAACGAAGAAACGACTTGGCGTCGAGTGCCGGTACGTGCTTCGCGCGGCCGAAGAATGGCGGGCCGCGATCGACGCCAATCCGTTCCCGGCGATGGCCGTGTCGGACCCGTCGCATCTGCACGTCGTGTTTCTGCGCGACGCGCCGGCGGCGAAGGACGTCAAGGCGCTGCAGGCGTCGATCGTCGGACGCGAAACCGTCCGCGCCGCGGGCCGCCAGGCGTATGTGGTCTATCCGGACGGGAGTGGCACTTCGAAGTTGACGCTGCCGGTGATCGAGAAAGCGTTTGGCACGACCGGGACCGCGCGAAACTGGAATACCGTGATGAAGATCAATGGGTTGCTGACGGCGTGAGCGCGGGGCCGCTGGTGGTCGTCTGTCTAATCCCACCAGCCTTGCAGAAACCACCAATGATCCTTCGCTCCATCTGTTGGCTGTGTGACTCGTCCGTCTTTGGCGACGAACATCCAGACGAGCATGCCGTCCTCGCGGACGCACTTGAAGTACTCGCGCGCGAAGGCGCTCTCCCATTCGCCGCCGCTGACGCGATCGGGGCCGGCGACATCAACGAGGTCGTGCCAGCCGTCGTCGTCGCGATAGCGGACGGGCACTTCGTGATCGCGCCGCGTGGCGGTATCGACGACGATTGCCTGCGGCTGCGAGAGCAGTTGCAGGGTCAATTCCGGAGTGGTTGACGGGCGTGCGCTGAGCGGTAGCGACGCACCTCGCATGCCTCGCGACAGGTAGTGCGCCGGTGATTCCGCGACCCAGCGCGTGCGGCGTTCGGGCAGTGGGTGCGCGGTGGACGACGGCGCGACGACGGCGTCGCCCTGATCGTCCTCGAGGTCGGCGAGCATGATTTCGACGGCGTCGGCGCTGGCGAACCCCCGATCGAAGAGATCGCCCTGCGCGCCATCGTTGCCGGTGATTGCGTCGACCGAGAGCGCGATGCCCATGACGGCGTCGGGGAGCGTGAGTTGATCGAGCGCGTCGCGCACCAGTCGCAGCCAGCGTTTCTGATCGGCGGTCGGTCGTGACGAGCGGAGCGTGTGCGTGTACTGCGTCTTGCCGGCGAGCGAGAAGACGATGCTGATCTCGCGGGCGCGCTCGCCCTGGGCGACGAGGGCGGTGCAGACCGAAGCGAGGAGTGAGTTGATGACGAAGAGGAGGCGTTCCGAATCGCGGAGCGCGTACTCCATCCACTCGAGTGACGCCGAGGGCAGGGCGCGGAGGGGTGTGTTGAAGAACCAGCGATCGTCTTCGGCGCGGGCGCGGGACCAGAGGCGGACGCCGTCGAGTCCCAAGCGGAGCTCGATCGATTCGGCGTCGAGGGCGGCGAAGCGTCCGACGGTGTCGATGCCCAGTCCTTCGAGGAGTTCGGCGAGATGCAAGTCCGGTTCGAGGACGGAGACGAGAAACGGTGCGATGAACTCCCGGTCCGTTCCCGGTTTCACCACCGTGAGTGTGCTTGGCGAATGAGCGGCGGCGCACTCGGCGGCGATCGGGGTGAGCGCGGTGCCGGCGCGGACGTGGGGCACGCCATGGGCGCGGACGACCGTGAGCAATTGCTCGGCGAGTTGGGCCGCGTGCAATCCACGTGCGTCGATCCAGATGCGGTTGTCATCGCCGACGACGACGCGGGGGGCGCAGGCGAGGAGTGCCGGCGCCAGGTCAGCGTCGAACGCCGCGCCGATCGGCCAGGCCGGGCTCCAGAGACAGACGTAGCTCATGATGCAGTACCGGAACGAGAAACTGAGTGTGAGCGTTCCAGCCCATCGCGCGCGCCCGGACGCGAACGAGGACGTCGTGTGCGACCGCGGGCTCACCGAATGGCGTGCGGTGCCAGGTGTAGCCGCGCGGGTCCAGCTGTGACGAGACGCGCAGGCTCGACATGGCCGACGCGCTGGTGAGGGAGACGAGCGCGGCGCCGCCTTCGCGTGCCGCTCGCGTGAGACGGACTGCTTCTGAACCCACTGGCTCGGTGCCGCTCATCACGACGAGGGCGAATCCGCCGGAGCGGAGAATCTCTTCGGCGGCGCGGAGGGCGTTGCGCCGCGTGGTGGGTTTGATGAGCGCCGGTCCGTCGATCCAGGAATGACTTGTGAGCGTATGCTCACCGTCGATCCATGCGGCGCGCTCGCCGGCGGCGGTGATGGCGTAGCACGCGGCGCGGAGAATCGCGGTGGCGCCGCCGAGTGGGGCCCAGACGGAGAGTCGGCCGCGGGGGAATCCGCCCGAGGGGAGGGCGCGATCGAGTTGCGAGATGCCGGACGCGACCTGGTCGGTGGTCCGATGCGTGACGGGGGTGGCATCGGGGAATCGCTGCTCGAGAATCGAGCGGAGCGAGGAGAGGTCGGCGGCGGTGGCTGGCATAGGAGAGGGGGAGAGAAAATAGCCCGAACAAATACCGAAAGCAAGAATGGGGTCCAGCCGGCTGTTCGTGGCATGCATGACGATGCCTCGGATCCCGCCCCGGCTCAGAAGTCGCCACCGGCCTTGCTCGTGCATATCGAATTCGATATGCTCATAGCATGTCAGATATGGACGCAGGGGCCATTATCGCTGAGGCGCGAACTCGGGCTGGGCTGACGCAGCAGCAGCTGGCCGATCGGTCGGGCACGTCGCAGCCGGCCATTGCTCGGCTGGAAAGCGGACGGGCGAGTCCGACGTTTACCACGGTTGAGCGGGTGGTCGCGGCCGCCGGGTTTGCGCTGCGCATCGACCTGCTTCCGACGGCGGCGCCCGACCCAGTTGTCGAGCGGTACAAGCGCGACGTCGACCGCAGCTTGCTGCGTGCGAACCTGCGCAAGTCGGTCGATGAGCGGCTTCGCTCGCTCGTCGAGCTCCAGGACTTTGGCCACGAGCTGCGCCGAGCCGTGCGCGCCGGCAAGAAAGGGCGTCCGTGACCAATCTCCAGAAGCTGTTGCGGGCGCTGACTGACCATGGCGTCGACTTCATTCTCATTGGCGGCGTGGCCGCCCGCGCGCACGGGTCATCGCGCCTGACCGACGACGTGGACGTCTCCTACGCGCGCGCCGCGCCGAACCTCAGGCGCTTGGTCTCGGCGCTCGCCGCGTACAAGCCCTATCTTCGCGGCGCGCCCCCCGGCCTGCCCTTCGAGTGGTCGCCGGCGACTCTCGCTGCGGGTCTCAACTTCACGCTGACGACGACGCTCGGATCGATTGACCTGCTCGGGGAGATCGTCGGTGGCGGCCGCTACGAGGATCTCCTGCCTCACACGATCACGATCGAGATCTTCGGGCGCGAGACGAAATTGCTCGATTTGCCCTGGCTCATCCGCGTGAAGCGCGCCGCCGGCCGGCCGAAGGATCTGGAGGTCATCGCCGAGCTTGAGGCGCTGGCGGAAGAGCGCGAGGAGACCTAGGACATGGAGACTGGCAATCTGACCTCGACGCTCCCGCCCTACTCCACCGTCATGACGTCCCTGACGCGAACCTGTTGATTCCCAAGCACGACGCTATGCCGAATCCGTCTGCTCACGCGCAGGCCAAGCAATGGCGCGCGGTTCGCAACGTTGTCCTCGAACGCGACTCGCGCATCTGCAGGGCCTGCGGTGACACCTGCTCACAAGGCGAGGCGGACGTCCATCATCTGATCCCCCGTTCCGCAGGTGGGGTCGATGACCCTTCCAACCTGATCACCCTGTGCGACGGCTGTCACGCCGCGCACCATCCAAACCTCCAGGGTACGCTTGCTCGCCGAATGATCGAGCGCTGGGGATTGAGGTTGGCCAGATGGCTCGATCACCGACACGAGCTAGCAGGCGTCGATGAGTCGCTTGGTGCGGCGATGCGGTTGCTCGGCATTGCCCGCCTCCGCCCTCCCCAACTTGAGGTCATTCTCGCGGCCCTCAGAGGCGAGTCGCTTCTTCTCGTGAGTACGACCGGCTCGGGCAAGTCGCTCTGCTTTCAGGTGCCGGTGCTGTTGAGCCGGGGGTGTGGGTTCGTGATCTCTCCGTTGAAGGCGCTCATGAGCCAGCAGGTGGCCGACCTTCAAACGAAGAAGATTCCGGGAACCTTCATCAACGGTGATCTCGGCCCTCAGGAAAAGGAAATCCGGTACCAGCTGCTACGGGACGGCGCAATCAAATTTCTGTATTGCACTCCCGAGCGTTTCGATCCCGGAATGGTACGTCAAGCCGAAGTGGACGAGATCATTCGCGGCCGGCCGGCCTACTTGGTGATCGATGAAGCGCACTGCATCGACCGTTGGGGGAACGACTTCCGCCCGAACTACGGCAAGTTGGGTGCGGTCCGCCAAGCCCTTGGCCAGCCACCAGTGTTGGCGTTCACTGCCACCGCCGGAAAGGAGAGTCAGCGACGCATTTTAGAATCGCTTGGGATACCAGACGCTCGCGTCGTGGTGACCGGGGTGAACCGGCCGAACATCAAACTCGTGCGTCTGGACAACGTGAAGGATGACGAACGGTTTCGCCTGATCGTGAATCTGCTCAGGGTCATGCCACCCGGCCGCGCGATGTTGTTCGTGCCTACAGTCAAGGCCGGCATGCAACTCCAGGACGGTCTCCGGTCGCTTGGGTTGGACGTCCCATTCTTTCACTCCAAATTCGGCACCGCCAATGACCGCGAGATGCTATTGGGCCGGTTCACCGGCCGCACCGATCCGCCGGCAAGCGTCGTCATCTGCACCAACGCGTTCGGGATGGGACTCGACTTGCCCAATGTGCGAGTCGTTGTTCACTGGCAACATCCGGCGTCTGTCGAGGATTACCTCCAGGAATTCGGACGCGCGGGCCGCGACGGCAATCCCTCGATAGCTGTCTTGTTCACCGGAGTGAAGGACGACGGATTGCTCAGGTTCATGGCCGAGAAGACAGTCGAGCTCGCGGACATCAACGCCCCGTCCAAGGCGGCGGCGCTCGCCGGCAAGCTCAGAGGGATCGAGGAGATGCGAAAGGCTGCGACTTCACGAGATGTCTGCTTTCGCGGAGCTATCGTTCAGTACTTCGGGGAGGCCCTTGAGCATCAACGGAGGAGCCTCGCCGTCCGGATCGTGGAATGGCTCTTTTCTCGGTCCGTCCGTATCCGACGAACTCGGTTCTGCTGTGACAGGTGCGATCGCGTGGGTGCTGATAGCGTCATCGATTGGGCCACCCAAGTCTTTGCGGGGAAACGTTGCTGACGGAACTCAAGCTGCTAGCGAATGAGCAAGACGTGCCGTACCAGAGTCTCTTGAAGGTGCACTTGGCTGACCGTGTGCGCGCCGAGCGTCGCCAGAATCGTCGGCAGCGGGCGGGGGGCTAACCCGGCGGCTGGGGCTGCCGCCGCTTTTTGGAGGCATCAATGAGTTGCGCCGTCGGGTCCAGTTCGGCAGCATCATTAGTGTGCGCCCGCATCCCGCGGCGCAGCTTAGCCGCAAGACGTTAGCTGGACGTCCCCCCACCAGGGCCATTATGGCACGACGGAAAGTCCTTGTCTTGGGCGCCACCGGGGCGACCGGTCAGCACGTCGTTGCGCAGGCGTTGGAGGGGGGAGATCTGGTCACGGCTTTCGTGCGGAATCCCCAGGCGCTGATTGTCCGCTCGGAGCGGTTGCGCGTCGTCACCGGCGACGTGACTAGCGATGAGCCGACTCTGGCGACGGCCCTGCAGGGCCAGGACGCGGTGATCAGCGCGCTGGGACGTGGAAAATCGTTTCGCTCAGAGGGTCTCATAGCGGCGAGTATCCCACGCATCGTTCAGGCGATGGAGCGCGCAAGCGTCCGGCGGCTCATCTTTCTCTCGGCGTTTGGAATCGGTGAGACGTATCAGGACACCCCGTGGTTGCCCCGCATCTTCATAGCGACGCTACTCCGTGACGTCTACCGAGACAAGGAGGCCGGGGAGGTTGTGCTTCGCCGAAGCACGCTCGACTGGACGCTGGTGTATCCGACCGGGCTCGTTGATCGCCCCGCAACGGGACAGTACCGCGCCGGAGTGCACCTTTCACTCCGTGGCTTCCCCACCGTGGCGCGCAGTGATGTGGCGAGGTTCCTGCTCGCTCAGATCATCGACACGAGGTTCGTGCGCGCCGGCGTGCTAATCAGCGCGTAGATCGGCTCGACCTAATGCCTCCTAACACTGCTCCAACATTCTTCGGTGTGAGCCCCGTGCTGAGTGCACTACGCAACACCCTGATACGGACGGTCTCCGGCGTACTGGTGATCAGCGCATGGCCGCATGCGACGAGCGCGCAGTATCCGAGTGACTGGACGGCGCCGTTCCCGGCCTTTCGCGTAACCGGAAACCTCTACTACGTCGGCAGTCAGGGCCTCGCCAGCTATCTCATCACCACCGCCGAGGGCCACATCCTCATCAACAGCAATCTCGAGTCCAGCGTGCCGCAGCTGCGCGAGAGCGTGGAGAGCCTGGGCTTCAAGTTCGCTGACATCAAGATCCTCCTCATAAGCCACGCACATTGGGACCACGACGCCGGCAGTGCGGCAATCAAGGCGATGACGGGCGCGCGGTACTTTGTCATGGATGCGGATGTCCCCGTCGTGGAGTCCGGCGGGCGATCGGACTACCAGTACGGCAGCACGCCGAGTGCGGTGTATCCGCCGACCACTGTTGATCGGGTACTGCACGATCGCGAGGAGGTCAGACTCGGCGATGTTACGCTCATCGCTCATCTCACGCCTGGGCACACCAAGGGGTGCACGACGTGGTCGTTGCGCGTGCGGAATGGTACCCAGGAACTCGTGGCCGTCATCGTCGGCAGCCCGAACGTCAATCCAGGCACCTCGCTCGTTCGCAACGCGGCGTACCCGCAGATTCAGGCAGACTACGAGATGATGTTCCGGCGCCTCCGTGAATTGCCCGCTGACATCTTCCTCGGATCGCACGGCGGCTACTTCGGCCTTGAAGGCAAGTACGCCCAGATGCAGCAGGGGGTTCAGGCACCGTTCGTGGATCCCGAGGGATATCGACGCTACGTCGCATCAAAGGAGGCGGCGTTTCGCGCGGAGCTGGCGCGTCAACTCGCGGCTCCTCCCCAGTAGGTATCGGTCGCGTCCCTAGGGGCTTCGCTGCTGGTCCGCGAGCCATTCGTGAATTCTCGTCTCGGCCTGGCTGATGGATCTGAGATAGCCAGGCCGATCGATGAACGGGTTCGCCGGATTCTTTGCGTTGGCGCGTTCCTGCAGCTTGCGCCACCTGCCGAATTCCCTCGCGTGCGAGGCGAGGAAGATGTCGGCGGGCAGGCTCCGCAGCGTGCGAAAGCTGCGCTCGTAGTCGGTTCGGGCTTTCAGAGACGGATCCGGACCAACCCGTGACACGCCCAGCGGGGAACCCAGGTAACAGAGGCTGACCGCAAGCAGCTCGCGGTCGCCATCGCGGACGGGAAACGACCACGATGTGCTGCCGGGCGTGTGGCCGGCGGTGATATGCGCGGTGACTTCGAGTGACCCGAGGCGGATTGTCGCGCCATCCTTGAATCGGTGGTCAATGCGCGGGGGCGGGTATCGGAAGAACGGGGTGTACGAGAAGAGCATCCAGGGCCCGAGGCTGTGGTCGCCGGCGCCGCCGGCTGCGACGACGTCGGCATCGGGCTCGCTGATCCACACCTCGGCGCCGGACGCCTTTTGCAGTTCCGCGAGCGCGCCCGCGTGGTCGAAGTGCGGTTCCGAGTTGAGCAGCACTTTGACGTCGGCGATGTTGAAGCCGAGCCTGGCGATGCTTTCGATGATCATCGAGGCACTCGCCTTGCGACCGTCACCGATCAAAACATGGCCCTCGGACCCGGTGAGCAGGAACGCAGTGATGTCGTTGGATCCGACGTAGTACAGGTTGCCGGCGATCCGGAACGGTTCGACGGGCATCTGCCCGCCGCGGTCGATCGCGGACTTCCACTTGATGGCGGCTACGACAGCAAGAATGCCCACCGCGCCCGCCAACAGAACCATCCAATGTCGTTTGGTGAAGTGGGGCATCAAGTCGTTTCCGCCGTCGCTTTTTCTTGTTGTGAACCGCACATTCTATTGTACAGTACGAAGCCCACCGCGAGCGTCAAGCGACTTCCGGCCGCGCGGCGTGACCATACCTGCAAAGCCTGCGTGCAATCTTCAACGGACAGCTCGATGCAAAGCGGGAACTACCTTCGCTCACTGCGATTCAAGGGCACATGACCAAGCGACTTCAGACGTACCCGGTTGACGAGATCACGGTCACGTTCGATCCGAATGTCTGCGTGCACTCGGGCGTCTGTCTGCGCGGCCTCTCCGCGGTTTTTGATGTCCGCCGAAAGGATTGGGTGCGCCCCAACGCGGCGACGCCTGACCAGGTGGCTGCGCAGGTCGAGCGGTGTCCGTCGGGGGCTCTGCAGTACATTCGGGCGCCACACGGTCGCTAACCGACTGTAGGCCCGCCAAACAGTGATTTGCTCACCCTCCATGCCATGGAGCTATAACATGTTCGTCGGACATCTTGCCGTTGCACTCGCCGCCAGGAAAGCCGAGCCCTCACTTCCATTGGGCGCGTCGGTGGCAGCCGCATTTGGGGTCGATCTGCTGTGGCCGGTTCTGCTGCTCACGGGCATTGAAGTCGTGCGCGTGAGCCCCCACGACACCGCGTTCACCGGCCTCGCCTTTGAATCGTATCCGTGGAGCCACAGCCTGCTCATGGTGTTGGTGTGGTCCGTGCTGGCCGGCTTGGTCGCGAAGGGGTTGCTGGGCTCCACTCGAAACGCCGTCATCGTTGGTGCGCTCGTGACGAGCCATTGGGTGCTCGATGCCGTGACTCACCGCCCCGATCTTCCGCTGTGGCCGGGCGGCCCTCTGGTTGGCCTGGGATTGTGGGGATCGGTGCCGGCCACGATCGCAGTGGAGGGCGCGCTGCTCGTCATCGGGATATTCTTCTATATGCAAACGACGTCGCCGAAAGACCGCATCGGATCGCTGGGCTTCTATGGGCTCGTCCTGCTGTGCGCGGCGATGTGGATCTCGCAACCGTGGGCGCCCCCGCCGCCGAGCGCGACGGCGGTCGCACTGGGATCGCTGGTGTTGTGGCTATTTGTTCCGTGGAGCCAATGGGTGGACAACCATCGGGTCGTCCGCAGGGCGGCCTAACAAGGAGAATCACATGAGCGGCAAGTCACCGAAACGGGCAGCGCCCAAAAAGCGTGCAATCGCCAAGAAACGTGCAACGACCAAGAAGCGCACAGAGCCGGATTCGTTCCGCGGTCGAGCGCTCAGCGCATCCCTGACGGCGAACGACATCCACAAGAGCCTGGCGTGGTATTCCGATGTCCTCGGCTTCACTGTGGTCGAGAAGTATGAGCGCGAGGGAAAGCTGCAGTTTGTGTCGCTCAAGGCCGGTGCCGTGGAGCTCGGTCTCGGTCAGGATGACGGCGCCAAGGGTTTGAACCGCATCAAGGGCGAGGGATTTTCGTTCCGGATCACAACGGCGCAGAAGGTCGACGACATCGCCAAACGCATCAAGACCGCAGGCGGAACACTCGAGTCTGATCCAATCGACGCGTACGGTGCGCGCGCCTTCACGGTGAGGGACCCGGACGGATTCAAGATCGTGATTTCGTCAGAGCGGTAGGTGTGAGCGGCATGAAGGCGCTGTCAGTTGCAGATCGCGTACGTGGACTTCGCGTACTCGTCGGCAACACGCCGCTGCTCGCCATTGAGTTCTCCGTGGACCATGGCGGGCCGCGCCGCCTCTATGCCAAGGCGGAGAGTTTCAACCTCACCGGCAGCATCAAGGACCGCATGGCGCTGCACATCCTGCGGCGCGCGCGAGAGACCGGCGCGCTCAAGCCAGGTGCCCTGATCGTCGAGGCAACGAGCGGCAACACCGGCATCTCCATTTGCGCCATCGGGCGCGCGCTCGGACACCCGGTCACGATCTTCATGCCGGACTGGATGAGCGCCGAACGCATCGCGCTGATTCGTTCGTTCGGCGCCACCATCCGAATGGTGTCAAAGGAGGAGGGCGGATTTCTCGGATCCATTGCGAAGGCCGAAGCACTCGCCGCCGAGACCCCGGATGCGTTCCTGCCCCGTCAGTTCGCCAATGAGGCGAACTCGGAGGCACACTTTACCACAACCGGGCCCGAGATCTGGGCGCAGCTCACCAACGAGGCGCTGGTGCCGGACGCGTTCGTGGCCGGCGTTGGCACGGGCGGCACCATCATGGGCGTGGGGCGATTTCTGCGCAGCAAGCGGTCGCACGTACGCCTGCACCCGGTCGAACCGGCCAACTCGCCAACGCTGTCCACCGGCCACAAGGTTGGCAGACACCGCATTCAGGGCATCAGCGACGAATTCATTCCACCCATCGTCCGCCTCGATGAACTCGATCGCGTGATTGCGGTGGACGATGGCGACGCCATCCTGATGGCGCAGCGGCTTGCGTCGGGCCTGGGTCTGGCCGTGGGTATCTCAAGCGGCGCAAACTTTCTGGCCGCCATGCAGGCGCAGGATGAGTTGGGCCCGTCGGCGGTTGTGGTCACGGTATTCTCGGACTCGAACAAGAAATACCTGAGCACCGATCTGCTGCGCGACGAGCCGGTGCTCGCGACGCACCGAACGCCGCACGTGGAGCTCCTTGGCTTTCGTGCGACCAACCGCGTGTGCGATGCCTGTTTCGACCCCGCCGATCCGGATAGCGCGCCGGCCGGCTACTTCGCGCTTTCGCGCAAGCACTGAGAAGCAGCCTCGATCTACCGTACGAACGTCACCGCACTGGCGTCGAACTGCGTGGCCGACGCCGAGCTGCCCGCGAAGTACTCGACCTTGATCGTGGACGGATCTGTCATCTGAACCAACAACAATCCCGTCGGCGGAAAGCTCGCGTCAAACGGACTGTACAGTTTGTACGAGACGATTCCTGACGCGACGGTGACGGTTTCAGGACGCGGCGCGGTCGCATCGATCCCCCATACGCCCGGCCCAGCCACCGTGCCGCCGATGGAGATGCGCACTTTGGCCGGATCGTAGTAGTCGTACACGAACGCCATCGATCGCGTCCATCCGTACGGACCCCCACTGCTGTCCTTCGGCAGGCCAAGCAGGAACCAGTCGCCGACGAGCTTGCCCGCGATGCCGAAGTCGATCTGCCCGCCCTTGTCGCTCGCCGACGCACTCCGATACAAATGCGCATCAACCTGCGCCATCAGCGCCGGCGTGAAGTAGCTGCGGGGCGCGACATAGTGCACCGTTTGCGACGAATAGCGCAGCGTGTCCACGAAGCCGGTGTGCTTGACGGTAAAGTCGAACGCGCCGAGGTCGATCGCGCTTCCGGGGGCGGTGGTGCCGATCCTGGTCCCGGCCTGGAGCACCTGCCCGACCGTCAACGCCTGCGACAGCAGGATGTGATCGAGATAGAAGTAGAAGTTCTCGGTCGCGCGGAACATGATCTTGTAGTCCGTGCCGCCCGGCCGGATGATGAAGACAACCGCGCCGGTGGCGGGCATGAGCACGTCGCGCACGTCGGAACCAAACGGCTGGTTGCCCGCCAGGTCGCCATCGTAGAAGTAGATGTGATCCGTTGGCAACACGTGCCCCGGCGGATTGAGATTGCCGAGCGCTGTGACGGACTGGCCAGCGGCCATCGTCACTGGCAGGAACGTGAACTGCGCCACGCCGCCGGCCGGCGCCGGGACGTTGGTGTATTGGTAGTTAGCCGCGCTCGGTTGAGTCGGGCCGTCGCCGCACGCGCTGCACAGGGCGGCGCCGAACGCGAGCGCGATTATGTTAGTGCGAGTCGGACGCATGTCCAACTTTGCACGCATCCATCATGCCAGCGCAAGCCAGGTGAGCGCGGTGCATATCGGAGTCCCATTGCCACTTTCGTCCTTTGTCCACCGTGCGGCTGCGTCCGGCCGGCTTGGCGCAATGCTGATCGTGCTCGCCACGTCGGCGTTTGGCTGTAGCGCGACGAGCGCCAGCACCCTGACAGGCGCATCCCAGTCTGACTCGGCGCTGTCGGCGTACTTCATCATGCCGACGTTGTGTGCGGATGCCTCGGGCCCGGACTGCACCAAACTGCGACTCGGCAACAGTTACCTCTCGACCATTGGGCCCGCCGTGGGCAAACTGTTTTCGTGTGTGGCCGGCAACGCGAGCGCACCCGGGAGCAATGCGTCGAAGATCACGTGGATCGACTTCACAGCGGGCACCTGGAACCTGCTGCACAAGCCATTCCTCCCGGCGAAGAGCGGAGCCGTGGGGGGCACGATCACGGTGACCGATCAGGCGGGGACGCGCACGATCCAGTCGAACAACCTGCCCGTGGATGCCAAGGTCGGCGATTGGCCGATGACCAAGTACCCTCTGCTCACGGCGATCGATGCGAACCCGGGCACGCCGGCCGCGCGCACCGTGAACTACGCGCTCCAGTCTCTGCCAACTGTCGCGTTGAGCCCAACGTGCGTGGGGATGGGCGCCATCGGCGTCACGCTCAATGGCGTGGTGCTCTACAATGCGATCGACGCTCGCGGCAACGACGCCGTCGCGAACGAGATCGTTGACGTGTACGGCGGTCATCCGGCGATGACCGACTATCACTATCACAGCGTTCCCGAACGACTCGACGCGTCGCCTGGCAGCGACGGTCACTCCGGCATCATCGGATACATCCGCGACGGGTTCGCGCTGTTCGGCTATCACGGCGTGGGTGGCGCCGAGTTGGCCAGTGCCGATCTCGACGAGTGTCACGGGCACTCGCATGGCACGCTCGGTTACCACTACCATGCGACCATGGAGTACCCGTACACGATCGGGTGTTACCGCGGCACACCGCGATAACACCGCGCTCCGGTTCCCGACGAGACGCCGGGGCCTGGCGATCGCGACGGCGGACGCCGCTTAACGACCCGCTAACGCGCGCGTCGAAGGGGCGGAGGAAGCACCGATGACCCGTTCGATGAAACTGCTGCTGTTGGCGTCCAGCCTCTGGTACTTCAGTGAGGGCCTGCTGGGGCCGCTCTTTGCCGTTTTCTCCGAGCAGATCGGGGGAGACGTCTTCGACATCACCGCCGCCTGGGCGGCGTACCTGATCGTGTGCGGCATCGCTTATCCGGTCTTCGGGCGACTCGTCAACCGTTCGCGATGGAAGTTCCGCTCGATTGCGATCGGGTATGCGCTCAACACCGTGTTCACATTCTCGTACCTGCTGGTGACCAACACGCAACGGCTCCTGATCGTCCAGATCGGGCTCGGCATCGCCGAAGCGATGTCCACACCCTCGTGGGACGCGTTTTTTGCATCGCAACTCAACGAGAAGGACGACACCTTTGCCTGGGGAATCGCGAGCGGCCACACGCAGTTCATCTCCGGTGTCGCCATCCTGATTGGCGGGTTGATTGCCAAGTTGATCTCGTTTCAGGCGCTCTTCATCACCATGGGGACCATCAGCCTGATCGCGACGGCAGTGCAGGTGCGTCTGTCGTGGCAGGAAGAACACGCCGCAGTGTGACGGATGGCCGGACTTGATTCTGCTCCTTGCGGGTGCGCCGGAGCGTGGCGATTCTTGCGGTGACTGCACCAGAGATTTTCCACCGCACTCTGACTTTCCGGAGCTCCCATGCCAGTAACACGTCGTTCGTTTGTCGCCACCCTCGGCGCCAGCGGAGTTGGAATTATCGCGGCGCCGCTGATCACGTGGCGCGGGCACGAGGCCGCGTATGCATTCCAGGGCGTTTCGGAACGCCGCGCCGACCGGCTCATCGCGTCCAAGCCGGGGATGATCCGCGTCGATAGTAATGAGAATCCAAACGGGCCGGGGGCACGCGTATTCGACGCCATCCGCGGGCACCTCAACCAGTCGAACCGATACCCCGTGTTGGGCGAGGACGAGCTGATCGACGCGATCGCGAAAGCGCAGGGTGTCAAAGCAGAGAACGTGATTCTCGGATGCGGATCGGGTGAAGTCCTCCGCGCGGCGGTCCAGGCGTTCACGTCGCCGACGCGCGGGCTCGTCTCTCCCGAACCGACCTTCGAAGCGCCGGCCAACTTTGCAAAATTCCTCGGCCATCCGGTTCTGTCGCCGCCGGTGGACGCCAAGCTTCGGCTCGACCTGGACGCGATGCGTGACGCGGCGCGCGACGCGGGTCTCGTCTACTTCTGCAACTCGAACAATCCAACGGCCACCGTTCACAGCAAGGCCGACGTCGCCTCGTTCATCGACCAGGTGAACCGCCTGTCACCGGACACCGTCGTCCTGATCGACGAAGCGTATCACGAGTATGTCGAGAGTCCGGCCTACGGCAGTGTGATTCCGCTGGCGCTGGCGAACCCGCGCGTGATCGTCGCGCGGACCTTCTCAAAGGTCTTCGGCATGGCGGGCCTGCGGGTCGGTTACCTGATCGGGCAGCCGGAGACGTTGAAAAAGGTGTCGGCATGGGTGCTCGGGTCGAACGTGAATCAGTTGGCCCTGGTCGCGGCACGCACCGCGATCGGCGACGCGCAGCACATCGCCGATGAGCAGCGGAAGAATCGTGACGCCCGTGCGTTTACGCGCGCATACTTCGAGCAGGCGGGATACACGGTGCACGCCGCCGAGGCAAACTTCCTGATGGTCGACATCCACCGCGACGCGAAGGAGTTCAAGACCGCGTGCGCGAAACGCATGGTTGCGATCGGACGCAAGTTCCCGTCGCTGCCGACGTACGCGCGAGTCTCGGTCGGCACGATGCCGGAAATGAAAAAAGCCGTCGAGACATTCCGCGCTGTGCTGTCGGCGGCGGCGACACCCTCACGCTAACCTCCCGAGCCAATCGAATGACTCACCGCGCTCCACACCGCTCAGCGCTCGTCGCGTTGATTCTCGCGATCGCAGCGGCAACGATCCCCGCTGCCGCGCAGGGCACGCAGCCGGCGGACAAGGCCGCGCCGGTCTTTGCAAACGGAATGGCACAGGTCGTCCCGGCCTTTCAGGATTCGTCGAAGTGGATCCGTCATCATCTGTGGGTCGAGACCGATTTCGATTCGGACCGTGACGGCAAGAAGGATCGCGTTCACGTCGACGTCACTCGCCCGGCACAGACCGAAAGCGAAGGACTGAAGGTGTCCGTCCTCTATGGCTCGAGTCCGTACTTTGCCGGCACGGCGCGGGGGCAGGTGAACTGGGATGTGAAACTCGAACTGAATACCGAGCCGCAGCCGCGCGGCAAGATGGCTGCGCCGCCGTACGACGGGAACCGGACGCGCATCTCGAACGCGCTGGTGAGCGAATGGGTTCCGCGTGGGTTCGCGGTGGTGCACTCCGAGGCGACGGGCACGGGCCGGTCGCAGGGATGCCCGACGGTCGGCGACGCTCCGGAGCGCCTGCCGATGAAATTTGTCATCGACTGGTTGAACGGTCGCGCCAAGGGCTTCACCACGGCGACCGGCAACGAAGCCGTGAGAGCGACGTCGTGGTCGACCGGCAAAGTGGGGATGATGGGAACGTCATACGAGGGGACGCTGCCGCTTGCGGCAGCGACCACGGGAGTGAAGGGACTCGAAGTCGTCGTTCCCGTGTCGCCGAACACGTCGTACTACCACTACTACCGGTCGAACGGGCTCGTTCGCTCACCCGGCGGCTACCTCGGTGAGGACGTCGATGTCCTTTACGACTTTGTCGCCAGCGGCGATACCGCCGGGCGCGGCAACTGCGACGCGATCTGGAAGAACGGCATCTTTGCGGGCACGAAGGGGCAGGATCGGGTGACCGGTGATTTCAATGACTTCTGGCGCGTGCGCGATCTGGTGCCGCACGTGAAGAACATCAAGGCCGCCGTGCTGCTCGCGCACGGGTTCAACGACTACAACGTCGTGCCGTCACACAGCGTGCGGATCTACGACGAGATGAAGGCGCGCGGTCTGCCGGTGTCGATCTACCTCCATCAGGGCGGGCATGGTGGCAACCCGCCCACCGAGATGCTGAATCGCTGGTTCAGCCACTATTTGTACGGCGTCGATAACGGCGTCGAGAAGGATCCGCCGGTGTGGATCGTTCAGGACGCCGGCGCACAGGAGCCACGCGCGGTCGCGGCCGCGTTGGCGCGAGCGGTAGCAGACTCAGCGGATCAGGCGCAACGTGGCGGGCGCGCTGGTGCGGCTGATGCCGCGCCGGCCGCTGGTCGGGGACGGGGGCGCGGTCGGGTGGTGGTGCCACCGACGCCGTTCGCATCGTTCCCGGTTCCGGGCTCGGTGCCGGTCTTGTTGCATCCGACTTCAGGCGGGTCGGGCACTGCGAACCTTTCGCTCACCGCCGCCGTGTCGGGCTCCGACAAATTGGTTGACGACGTCGCGCTGAGCGGAAGCGGGTATGCCAGCCTCGCGCAGTCGTCCGGCCGGCTGCTCTATGCTACGCCGACCCTCACCGACACGGTCCACATCTCGGGAACGCCGCGGATCACGCTGCGCATCGCATCGAGCAAGCCGGCGGCGAATCTCACCGTCTGGCTGGTGATGCTTCCGTATGACTCCGCGCGGGCAGGGTCACAGAGCCATGTCGGCGTGATCACGCACGGCTGGGCCGACATCCAGAACTACAAATCACTCACCAGGGGCGGCAACTACGATTCGAAGGGCGTGGGCGAATCGCTCATTCCGGGCAAGTTCTACGATCTCACGTTCGACCTCGAGCCGGACGACGAGTTCGTGCCGGCGGGCAAGCAGCTGGCGGTAATGATCATGTCGAGCGATCGGGAGTTCACGCTCTGGCCGCAGGCGGGCACGGAGCTGACGATCGATCTGGCGCACTCGTCGTTTTCGATTCCGATTGTGGGCGGCGCTGCTGCCATGGCAAAGGCAGGCGCGCACTAGGCGCGCCGACGGTCAGCGAAGGAACCGTCTTGCCACCTGCTCGAGTCGGTCATCCTTCGTTCGCTCGGCTTCGATGAGGATCTGCTCCACATAGGGGCGGAGGCGGGGCTCGCCCCAGTAGAACCCGGTCGCGCGTTCGGCGAGCTGCGTTTCGTTGACGCGCGCGGCGTCGAGCAGCGCATGGGCGGCAGCGAGCTCGAAGCCGGGGTCGTCCCGTTCGGGAAGGTTGTAGTTGCGGCGGGGCATCTCGCCTTCCGCGTCGTCTCTCAGAAATGCCTGGGACATGCCTTCCCTCTATCGTGTCGCCACAGCGTTGGTTGCTCTGGCTGAGCTCATTTCGTCGGCGGGCCCAGCTTCGCTTCCTTTCTGACGTACTCCGCCGCTGCGCCATGCGTCGCCCACCAGACACCCGTACCCCGGGCGCGAATGTGCGCGATGAGCAGTTCGAGCGCGACGATCCGCGACCGATGCCCTGACACATGCGGGTGCATCGTCAGCACGAACATCGTCCCCTCGGCATACGCGAGATCGAACTCGTCCATCCACACGCGCGCGATGTCCCGCGGATTCATATAGCTCTGCCCGCGCGGATCGAACAGCGGCGCGTCGTCGAGGATCCACTCGACCGGAATTTCCACGAGTCCCGTCGGCTTGCCGTTCTGGAGCAGCTCGTACGGGCTGTCGTCGGCCATCAGCGAACTCTCGTAGCGGAACCCCATGTCGCGCAGAATCGACAGCGTGTTGGGACTGAAGTTCCAGCTCGGCGCGCGGTAGCCGGCAGGCTTCGTCCCCGTCATGCGCGTGAGCTCGGCGATCGCCTTCGACAGCAGCGCGCGCTCGGCGGAATCGGGGAGCGTCATGTTCATCTCGTGAATCCAGCCGTGCACCCCGAACTCGTGACGCCCGCTCTTCTTGATCAGGTCGGCCATGCCAGGCGTGATCGCCAGGCTCACCGACGGAATGAAGAAGGTCGCCGGGATCTTGTTCGCGTCGAGCAGGCGCACGATCCGCTCCAACCCGACCCGCGCCCCATACTGCATTTGCGACAGCGACCCGACCGTCGGCTCACCGTAGCGCAGGGCAATCGTCTCGTTGTCGACGTCGAACGAGAGGAGGACCGCGACGCGCGCGCCGCCGGGCCACGACGACGGCTTGAGCGACCGACCGGCGCGAACGGCGTTCACCACGGTCATCGCGCTGTCGAACGTCCATTGCCAGCCGGGCTTCGCGGTGGTCTGCGGCACGGGCTGCGCCTGGGCGAAGATCACGGTGGGAAGGGTGGCAACAAGAAATGCACGCGTCAGCATGGCCGCCTCGGGGAGGGTGTTGGGGCCGGTCTCGTCATGCATATTATGCGGCACGCCGTGCGAGATTGCACGTCGGTGTTGACTTCACCTCGGAGCCTTCTGATGATGTCGCGGTCGCTCGCCCTGCTGTTCGTCGTCAGCTCCCTCGGCGTCGCGTGCAGCCGGGCGGCGGCCCCGTCTGGGAACGCGGAATCGACCAGCGTCACATTGACCGCGTCGGACGTCGCGGAAGCGCGGGTCGCGTCGGTCACCGACGGGGTGTCGATCAGCGGCGCCCTCGAGCCGTCCCAGACCGTCGTCCTCAAGTCACAGGTCAACGCCATCGTCCGCGCGGTCCACGCCGACCGTGGTTCGCGGGTACGGCGCGGCGAGGTTCTGGTCGAGTTCGACGCGCAAGGCCTTCGCGGCCAGGCGGCCGGAGCGAAGGCGGCGATCGCCGCCGCCGACGCCAACCTGGCGCTTGCCTCGCAGCGGTATGAATCGGCGCAGCGGCTGAACGCGGCTGGCGGGATTTCGGCGCTCGATCTCAGGATCGCGGAGGCGGGCCGGAAGGTGGCGGAAGCTCAGGCGGCGGCGGCGCGGGCGCAGGGGGCGACGACGAGCGAGAGCGAATCCAAAGCGACGATCGCATCGCCGATCGACGGTGTCGTCAGCGACAGGGCGATCGAGCCGGGCGAAGCGGCGCGAGAAGGTGGCGTGTTGCTCACCGTGGTCGAGACGCGGACGCTGGAATTGCGGGCACAAGTTGGCGTCGACGAGGCGATGCGGGTCAAGCCCGGGGCGGCGGTCCTGTTCACGCTCGACGCGGCACCCGGCGAGACGTTTCACGGACGCGTGACGCGCGTGGACCCGCGAGCCGATCCGGCGACGCGGCAAGTCGGCATCGCGTCCACTTTGCCGAATCCCGACCGGCGTATCGTCGCTGGCCAGTTCGCGCATGGTCGCGTGCTCACCGCGGCGCCGGCGCCGCAGGTGGTGGTGCCGGTCACTGCGGTGTCCGACAGTGCTGGGCACGCGACGCTGTTCGTGATCGAGAACGGTCGTCTGACGCGCCGCGCCATCGTTCTTGGAGTGCATGACGACGCCCTGGGTCTCGTGGGGGTTCGCTCGGGTCTCAAAGTCGGCGAGCGGGTGCTGGCGGTGCCGGTGCTTGGTGCAGCGGAGGGTCTCGCCGTGAAAATGGCAACGGACGCGCAGCAGCCCCGCGCTGGAACGCCGCCAGAGAAAGCGCGATGAGCGCAGAAGCCGGCGATGGCGGCGGGGGACTGAGCGGCGTCGCGATTCGGCGTCCAGTGTTTACGGCGATGCTGATGCTCGGTCTAGTCGTGCTGGGACTGTTCAGCTATCGACGATTGGCGATCGATCAGTTCCCGGCGATCGACCTGCCGATCGTGACCGTGCAGACGACGTTTCCCGGCGCAAGCGCCGAAGGGGTCGAGCGGGAGGTCACGCGGCGGCTGGAGGAGGCGTTCAATCCGGTACAGGGCGTCCGGAACATCACGTCGGTGTCACTCGAGGGTGTGTCGCAGGTGATCGTGGAGTTCGAACTCGGTCGCAAAGTGGATGACGCGGCACAGGACCTGCGATCGAAGCTCGACGGGATCCGCCGCCAGCTGCCGGCGGACATCGATCCACCGATCGTACAAAAGCTCGATCCAAGCGCTCAGCCCATCATTTCACTGGCGTTGTCGTCGTCAACGCTGGCGCCGGTGCAGCTGACGACGCTGGCCGACAAGATGATCCGGCGAGGCCTGGAATCGGTGCCGGGAGTCGGCGACGTCCAGGTGTCGGGCGGTGCGGTGCGCGAGGTGCGGGTGAATCTGCGGCCCGACCGGTTGCAGGCGCTCGGCATTACTGTACCTGAGGTTTCGGCAGCGCTGGCGCGACAGAACCTCGAGGTACCGGCTGGGCGGGTGCGGCGTGGCACGTCGGAGCAGCTGGTACGGGTCGCGGGCCGCATCGCGTCGCCCGCGCAATTCGGCGACGTTATCGTTGCCACACGAAACAGCAGGCCGGTACGTGTCCGCGACGTGGCGCGGGTCGAGGACGGGAGTCCCGAGGAGCGGTCGGTCGCGCTGCTCGACGGTCAGCGGGCGATTTCGATCAACATCCTGAAGGTGTCTGGGGCGAACACGGT
>Ga0315281_10001896_pt1 | contig 31110 bp, 47 predicted proteins | sample YL17G07_0_MG_FD_204540 | JGI IMG/M metagenome (GOLD analysis project Ga0315281, IMG submission 204540) | Sediment microbial communities from Yellowstone Lake, YNP, Wyoming, USA - YL17G07_0 | ecosystem: Environmental > Aquatic > Freshwater > Lake > Sediment | place: USA: Wyoming | collected...
GAGAATACAGAAGCGTGGTGACAAGGCTGACCCGAAAAATCTGGAAGAATTTGCAGAGGTGGAGAAAAGGGATCTCGGCGAGGGCGAGCCTGATTACGGCCAACAGGTTAAGGCGTGCATGAAGTTAGCAGATGTAACAGTTATGAATGACGGCTCTGTGGAGGATCTGGAGAGAAAGATGAAAGATGCCATTCAAGCAAGGGTCTGAGTAATTTTTAGAAAAAAATCATTCTTCTTCCGTGTCAAATATTCCAAATAACTTCTTTCTCTTTTCCTTTTTCTTCTTTATGATTTTCAGGATTTTTTTAACAACCTTTTCAGCCTCAGCAACGGATTTGCTGTCGTTGCCAACACCGCCCGTGTTGCCCACACCTACAAATATTATCTGCCCTTTCTGTTTTGTTGCAGCTATGTCGTCCTCAACCATCTTCGCAACCTTTCCCACGGCAGCCAAAACCTCAGCCTTCATAGGCTGTATAGATTCTTCGGCACTCATCTTGATAATTATCGAATCCAGTGGCAAACCCCTGGAAACAGCAAGGTCTTCTATCTGCGATCTGTCAACACCAGTCCCTCCTATTGCCACGCCGACTCCCTCTGCTATGCTGCCTGTCTTTTCGCCTTCAAGCTTGGCAGCAGCATCCACTGTTATGATCTTTGCAACCTTCCCCCTTGCCAACTTTTCCACTGCTTTACCCAGTTTTCCCAACCTGCCGCCAGGCCCCCTTGCCTTCACAACATACACAGTCTTGCCTTTGATCCTTTTTTTGGCCATCACCACATCCTGTTCTATCTCTCTTACCTTCGTATCACCGATCAGTTTAGCAGCAACCATGCTGCCAGCGCTATCGCCAATCGGCCAGCCGTTTGTCAGTGCCTCCGTACCTGCTAACAAAGCCTTTGCAATGCGCTCGACAAATGGCACCTGCATCTGCAGCACCAATGCATACTGCAGACTTTTGGTTTTCTTCACCAGCTCCAGGTAATGCCTCATAACCTTTGTTATTTCATTCAGGGACATGGCCCCGCTCAGGCCCATCATAATGTTCGCCTGCGTTTCACTATCTTCTCTAGGCGCAATCTCTTTTACAAAATACTTGAAGCGGCCTTCAAAGAGATTGTAGATGTGCTCTATCTTTTTCACAATGCCGTACGGGTCAAGGTTGACAGGATTTATGGAAAAAAATTCCAAAAAGCCATCCACCTGTTGTCGCAACTCCTTTGTAGGGCTCTTTGTTATCTTCCTAATAACAATATTCTTGCCTTTTACAGTCATCCTGTCCAGAGTATTGACAAACTGCTCTGATTTTGCAACAACCTGGTATATGAGAATCCTCTGTCCGAAAAATATCGAGGCGAATATGAGTGTGAACCACAAAACATTTACACCCATGCCGAACCAGTCAAATGGGATTACGTTGAACGTGAGCGAGCCTGCAGTACTTCCCGTTGAATATTGGAAGTTGACTATGGCGCTGTACACTCCTCCTGCGTCAGGCACGTTGAACTCGATGTAGTATTGCCCGCTGACCAGTTCTTTTAACGCACCCGAGGTTATCACCTCATTATCCTGCGAATATACCTGGACTGTTCCGCTCCCGCCTGTTATTGGTTTGCCGCTGTCATCCTTTGCAAAAACATTTATCCTTCCCTTGCTGTATGCCTTGTAGTCTGCCACACCGCTTATGTCTATGGTTGGTATTGCTATGACTTGGTGGGAAAGCACTATTGCCGACAAAATTATGAATGCTGCAAAAACGATTTTTTTATTCAATTTTTTCACCGATTATAATTTTTCACCGATTATAAGAATTTTTGAAGTTCTTATTTTAAATGTTTAATTATGCATTAATATATTGTCCGTTATTAATAAATGTTTGGGGCTTGCGAATGAACTGGAAAGCGCTTGTATTAATTTTGCTCATAGTTGCAGTAGCTGGCATGATAGGCTTTACCTACTATTTTGGCGGGCCCAATTACATGCAGATACTGGGAAAACCTTTTGGTGATGTTACATCATTTATAACAAAAGTTGTGTTCAGAACCAATGAAAGACCGTTTAATGTTTTGTTTGAGGCAGACAGGGGATATTTTAACAGCATGTCTTTCCAAGTAGTCAACTCTACCGTAAAGGTTGAAGGGGATGTTGCCTACATGAAAATAGACTCTACTACAGTCAACAAGGTTGACAAGGTTGTCATAGGAAATCTTAATGGCGACGTCTCTATATCAGACACCGGGATAGTGACTGTAAAAGGCAATACGCTGAGCATTGCTGTTAACGATGTGTTCTTTTCTTCGTCCGGGAAGGAATTGGCTGTTGAGATTGCTTTTACGCCAGGAAAGATGTTTGTTTCATCCATTTCTGAAAACAAGATAACCTTCCCAGCTGTAACAGGCAAGCTGACCGTGGAAGGAAAGACGTCAACGATAAGCAATCTTGAAGCAGCAAGCCTTGCTTTGCAGTCATTTCAGGGTTCGCTTGTTTTTGACGAAACAGCCGAGCTGAGTGGTGTTGTAACCAAGGCTACGGTGAACGGCGAAGATATTTCCGTGACACTGCAGTAATTGCATTTACCTATTTTTTGCTCTTCGTTTTTGAGAATGCAATTCTAATTTCATACCTGCTGCAAATTCAGCGGCCGTGACTGCAACACACCCATAAAGATGTTCAAAAGATAGACTATCATGAAATATTAATACTGTCAAAAAAGGCGTAACGACAGGTAAGCACACACCCACAGTTTCTGCAATTAGAGCCTCAGTATCAGGACTGATATTTTTAATTCTTCCAATATAAGAACCTGTTTTATCTAAAACCTCTCTCGCATATCTTGGAAGTTCTCTTATCCCTCTTGTGGCACCAGTTTTTTGGAAGTATTGCCCTATTGTGCCCATGTTTTGATGCATCATACATTTTTATTAAAACTCAATCTTTAAATATCCTTTTAACAATAGGAGAGATAGGAGGTTGTTATTTATGGAAAGAAGAGGAAGGTATGAAAAGTACGAATACGATGAAGTGCCAAAGGTGGCTCTTTTTGTCGATGGGCCGAACATGCTCAGGAAAGAGTTCATGGTCGACCTGCGAGAGTTGAAGAAAAGGCTGTTAAAGTACGGCCGTGTCATAATTGCAAGGGTATTCTTAAACCAGTTCGCGCCTGAAAAACTCATCGAGGCAGTGATAAACGAGGGGTTTGAGTGCGTGATGATCATGGCCGAGCAGGATGAGGAGGCTAGCGATGTGGATGTCGCTTTGGCTGTATCCGCTACGGAAGTGACGCTGACAAAGGATATTGATGTCATAGCCCTGGCAACAAGGGATGCAGACTTTCTGCCTGTAGTACTAAAGGCGAAGGAATACGGCAAGAAGGTTGTTGTATTAGGAGCAGATCCGGGATTCTCAATATGCTGCAGAAATGCGGCTGATTACGTGGAGATGCTTTAATTGCAGAATTTTTATTCTTTTATATTTTTAAAACCATATAATTATTGAAATGAGGTGATGCTTTGGGCCTTGTTACAGATTTGTTCAAGAAAAAAGACGAAGAAGAGATTGCAGAACTTCCTGAAGAAGAGGAGACTTTGAAAAAGACAACAGTGAGGATAGAAAATCTCAGGGATTTCGTAGACGTAGAAAGAGTTGGAAGGCTAGTGAAGGAAGGCAACATAGTTTTCCTCAAAACCAAGGACTTGCAGAGGCAGGACTTGGGCGAGTTCCAGAACTGCGTGCAGAAGCTGAAGAGAATAAGCAACCAGTGGGGCTGGGATTTGGTAGGAACTGAGGAAGGCTACATACTCGTCACGCCGCAATCAGCCAAGATATTGAGATAAACAATAAACAGTAAATCGGGAAAGGTATTTCTAGAGAATAATTTTTATTGAAATGTTGGTATGTTGAAACTGCTAGATTGCTTTATTTTTTTATCATGAGTGCTTTCAGTATCATCAGTATGCCGATTGTCATGAATACGTACGACCAATCGAAGCTAAGGTATCGCATTACGCCGACGACCAAAAGCAGCACTCCGAGCATCGCCAACTTTTTGCCCTTGTATTTTTCATGTTCTTCTTTCATATTTCTTGGCAACCAAATCACCTAAAATAAATTTGTTTTCCCTGATATTAAAACAGAGTGCGGCCGCCGGGACTATGACAATCTGCCCAATATAAAATTCATAATTTTCTCTTTTTTATATATTAATTGTAAATTTGGAGTTATAAAATTTTTGACAAATTTATAATTTTTTGAAGAAACATAAAATTCTAGTTCATAAAAACTACCACATATTTTTCTACCATCCAAAATTTTTTCTTTGTATCTTTGTTTCGTACTTGCAGAACATTTAATTATTTTTTCGATGCAATTTTTCAGTTTTTCCTGTTTTTTGCCAGAGTTAATCCTTATTACACATTGTGGGTATTTCTTCCTTTTTACTCTTACATCGCCATCGCCGTCAATCAATCCAGCTAAATATGCACCAAAGTACTGATTTTTGGTTAAAGCCCATGTTGGGGGTTTAGGCGGATCTCCAAATGTTATATTAAGAGAACGTATTGAAGACATAATTTTTTTTACACCAATAGCAAAAACATAATTACCTCCTTTATCTTTGTATATTTTTGCGTATTTGTCTAAGAGAATTCCTGATAACATTTGAAATTTTTTTAACATTGGTAAAGATTTTTCTCTTACTCCAATCATAACACGGCGATTATTGCCATATGTAGAAAGATGCCCATCACTTTGAGCTACGCCCACCCAGTATGCAAGTTCTTTAGACTCGCTGATTTTCATAAATATTAGATGGGTATCATTTATATTCTAAACTTTCTGAAGTAAACCCCGATAAATTTTAGAAAGAAGATAAAATAGCACTTCTTTTATTAAGAATAATTGTGAAAATACTGTTTTTGTTCTAAAAATCTATTTTAAGCCAGATTAAATTCTATTTGTAATGTTACATAAGTTGATGCGGCCGACGGGATTTGAACCCGTGTCTCTAGCTTTCTTCTGCAATTGGAAGGCTAGGGTCTTAGACCAGACTGGACAACAGCCGCTTATGCTTGCCTATTGTAAATTGATTTTATAAATTCAAATCTTTTCCCGTTTTATTTGCAATTAAAACACAAACTGCAGTTTTATTAAAATATTTCATTTCAAGCCTGAAGGAATGAACGAATAAACAACATCTGAAATTTCCAGAACACCTTCCATTACCCCTATTTCTTTTTCCTTTTCTTTCAGTGCTTCCTCAAAAGTTTTTATAATGCCAGCATAAGTTTCTTCTTTACGACCATAAATCGACCTATCGGTAACAGCCATAGCCAATTTTCTCCATCCCCGTAATATCTTTTTATCAATAGGAAACAATTTGGACCCAGCCCTTTTGGATACCGCCTCAACAACCTCCGGTGTCAGTAATTCACACCATTTTTTTCCTGCCTCTTTCACAGGGTTGATTACGTGACTGTTTTTCTTTATATTTGACACGCTTGAATTAGTCTCCTCTATCATTTTCTCCCTCAAAAGTTTTAGCGGGCACCCAACACCCGGCAGTTCCCCCTTTTCTAGTTCATTCCGAGTATGTTCAATATCGCAGCAGGCACCATCTTTGAATATGGTAACCGTTTCCCTGCTTCTTCTCAACCCAGCCAATTCCTCGTTTAACTGTGTATGACTTCTTTTTTCAGCACCGATTTTATAACCAAGCTCCAAGAATGTGTAATTTGAAAATGGTTTTAAAAGTTTTATGAATGGATCCAAATGTTTAGAAGATGTTTTTGAAACTCTCGTCATAATGCCCATATCTTCTGCCCTGAGATGCTTTAAAGTTAAAGTTTCGCTGGTTTCATCCATTAGTCGATTGTAAGCTTCTAAATTGTTTGCCGATAAAGCAGAGGCTATATGCGAAACCATTTCCATTTCATACCGCCTGACATCCGACATTATTTCTTGTCTAGCTTTAGCGGTTTTTTCTGCAACTTTATCAAGAGCAGTGGCTGCTTCTTCCAATAAGGCAACAATGTCTTGTATTTTATAGTTTTGAAGGTTATTTGCATCTACATATGCCGGTTGCATAGGTTTTTATTTGGAAAGCAAGATTTTTAAACCCCTGAGCATCCAAAAAAAATTTATAAACCTTTAATTGCAATATCTAGACAATTTTTTGCTAGAATTTGTATCCGATCTTCCTCAAGAATTCCTTTCTCTCTTTCACGTCTTTTCCGGTCTCTATCCCTTTACTTTTCAACCCGTCAATCACGCCGAGTATTCCCCTTCCCTGCTCATCCTCGGCTATCACTGCAGTAGTTGGGTTGGCTGTAGCGCAGTAAATATTGCAAATCTCCGGCACTTCCTTCAGTCTCGTCAAAACATTAATTGGATAGGCGTTTTTTATCAATATCACAAGCGAATGGCCGCACGACAAGGAATAAGCATACTGTGATGCAATTTTTTCAAGCTCTTCATCATTACCGGCATGCCTCACCAGGCACGCACCACTTGATTCGCAAAAACCGATACCAAATTTTATATTCGGCACGGCATTGACCAGAGCTTCGTAAACATCTTCAACAGTTTTGATGAAATGGCTTTGCGCCAGTATTAGCTGCGTGTCCTTCGGCAACTCCATCCTCACAGTTTTTAACTCCATTAGCCAACCTCCATCTCTCTGCGCATCCAGAAAACCGCCTTCTTGCTCCTTTTTTTTTGCCTCGGCGCCTTTTCCCTTTCAACCTCCTTCTCCTGTTTTACAGCTGGCCCGCTTGTGTGAAAGCTTGCATCAATACTGACAGAACTTATTTTGTTGCGCAGCTCATTCAGTTTCTGATCGGTTATTTGTTTCGGCTGGTTTTCTATAAGCGGTATCTCGTCCTCGTAAACAGGATAGACGCGAGCGTGAAAATGCTGCACAGCTTCCGAAGGTATCACGGCAAAATCCACAGCTTTGGGTTGCAGGGACTGTTTGATCATTTCCGCCACTATCATTGCAGCCTGCATAACTCGGCTGCTCAGTTCAAAATTCTCGCTGAAATCTTTGTAATGTTGTTTAGGAACTACAATGCACATTCCGGCTGATCTTGGGTTGATGTCCAGAAAACTTAAAGTGGCATCGTCCTCGTAAACAACCTTTGCAGGAATCTCTTTTTTCGCTATCTTGCAGAATATGCATTCTTGCATGAAATAGATTTGAAAAAAAGAGGATTTAAGTTTGCAACTCTTTTACCATTGCGCCTTTGTCAATCGTGACAGTATGCCCCATTATCGTTACGCTCTTACCATGCTCATGTGTGTACCCCCTTCTTTCATACCATTTTATCAAATTCTTTTTTTCTGGGACAAGTACTGCAACATCCATTCCTTCTTCTCTGGAAATCTCCTCGGCTTTGGAGAGCAAGCAAGTTCCTATGCCTCTACGTTGATATCCTTTTTCAACATCCAGCCTTGAAATATATCCAGACCTACGGGTCGAATGACCTTTTGACGCATATGAAACCTTGACCTCGCATAGCACTATCCCTACAAACCTGTTTCCCTCTTCGGCCTCGATCACATAACCGTCAGGATACTTCGTGACTTTTAATTCTGCCATGCCATCCTACAAATAGGTAAAAAATCAAATTTAAAAAGATATGCCAACTAATGAATATAATATAAATTAGGCCGGCGTATTGCATGAGGTACTGTAAGAAGAGGTACTGCTATGAAGGATCATATACCAAAAAGGGGAACCCTGGCATATTGGCCAAAAAAGCGGGCCGCAAGGATTTATCCACAATTATCCATCTATCCTTCTGCTGATAAGGCAAGGCTGTTGGATTTCGCGGGTTACAAGGCTGCGATGGGTCATGCCATTGTTGTTGATAGCAGGAAAGGCGCAACAACATTTGGGCAGGAGATCTCCATCCCTGCAACAATTGTTGACTGCCCACCGATCAAGGTCGTCGGCCTGCGTCTGTACGCAAGTACCGCAAAAGGTCTGATGGCCGCTGGCGGACTGTGGACAAAAGAACTGCCCAAGGATTTGAGCAGGAAGGTTGCCGCCAAACCCAACGAGCAAAAAATTTCTGACCTGGAAAAAAATTTAGACGGTATTGTAAAAGTAAGGCTCGTAATTGCCACGCAGCCACGACTATCTGCGTTCGCTAAAAAAACTCCTGAGATTTTTGAGGCAGAGGTTGGAGGGAAGGATGTGAAGGAGAATTTTGATTTTGCAAAACAGATGCTTGGCAAGGAGATAAAGGTTGGTGACATCTTCAAGGAAGGAGAGCTTGTTGATGTTGTTGCCATAACAAAGGGAAAGGGCATGGCCGGCGTGGTGAAAAGATTTGGAGTAAAAATCCAAGACAGGCATGCAAAGAAAAAGCGGCGCCACATCGGAACGCTGGGGCCGCAAACACCAAGGAAGGTGAGATGGACTGTACCGCAGGCAGGACAGCTTGGATTTCAGCGAAGAACGGAATTGAACAAAAGAATAATAAAAATCGGTGAAAAAGGTGAAGAGGTTACGCCAAAATCTGGTTTTAACCGTTATGGTGTCATAAAAGGCAACTACATAATTTTACAAGGCTCCGTACCAGGGCCGAAGAAGAGGCTGGTAAGGATGAGAATGCCTATAAGGCCGCAAAAGGTAAAACTGCTTTTACAAGAGGTAAGGGAGATAGTTGCCGGGTGAAAATATGAAAGCGGATGTTTTTGATTTAAGCGGAAAGGTTGTTGGAAAAATAGATCTGCCAAAAGTTTTTAGCGAAGTGGTAAGGCAGGACGTGATAAGAAGGGCTGTTATTGCTACGGCAAGTATTAGGCAGCCTTACGGTACTGACCCGATGGCTGGCAAAAGAAGCTCTGCACATTATCATGGCTACAGAAGGCATAGATGGACGATGATGAACAAGGAAATGGCGCGCATGCCACGCATACACGGCAAGGTTTCGCCAAATCTTATGTGGAAACCGAGAATCGTGCCGCAGGCCAAGGGTGGCAGAAAAGCCCATCCGCCAAAGGTTGAAACGGTTTGGCAGGAAGGCATAAACAAAAAGGAAAGAAAGCTTGCAACAAGGTCGGCCATAGCAGCAACAGCTGTTCGTGATCTTGTTGTAAACCGCGGGCATAGGATAGATAATATAAAACAGCTGCCGATAGTTGTGCTGGATGACATGCAGCAGATAAAAAAATCAAAAGAACTGGTTTCTTTTTTGACTGCAATAGGGTTAGAGAAGGAATTGGAAAAATTGAAGGAAAGGAAGATAAGGGCTGGCAGAGGAAAGGCAAGGGGAAGAAAATACAAAAGAAAGGTTGGGCCTTTGATTGTTATAACAGAGGACAAGGGAATAGGAAAGGCTGCAAAGAATCTTAACATCAATGTTTGCCGTGCCGAGAACTTGTCCGCTGCCTATCTCGCACCGGGCGGCATGCCTGGCAGGCTTGCGATATATACGCAGTCTGCCTTGAAAAAAATTGGTGATTAAATGCAAACGGCAGACAGAGCTATTGAAAATAGGCAATGGTATGGATGCGAATTGGTAGCAAGAGAATTGGGAAAAAAAACCGGACTTTGGAGTTATCTGGGAGGTTATACTGGAGAAGAGGAGGGAGAAATTTTGAGAAGGGTTGGAAAAATTATAAAAACATCAGAGCCAAAAAAAAGAGATGAAAGAAGGAAATTTTGGAAGGAATTTACATCAAAATATGTTGACAGAAAGCTTTGGGATCTTGCAACACGAACCATAGCTTTGGCAGATGAGAAAGAAGGGAAGATGTACGTGAGAATGTCTGGATGCAAAGGAGTTTGCGCAACAATCGGTAGTAAAGGCGGGGCGGTATGAATGGATCCGTGGAAAATATTAAAGTATGCGTACATGACTGAGAAAAGCATTGGCTTGATTGAGAAGGAAAATAAAATAGTGTTTATTGTTGGCAAGAAGGCAAGTAAGGAGGAAATAAAAGAGGCTTTTGAGAAGGTATTTGAAGTGAAGATTGAAAAGGTGAATACGGAAATGACCATGAAAGGGGAGAAGAAGGCTTATATAAAATTAAAGCCCGAATTTAAGGCCGCTGATGTTGCAGTGAAGCTGGGGATAGTATGAGGTTGTTTAACTATGTTTTTGATTTGATCGGTAGATTCCTTGACCGGATTTTTTATAAAGAGGTTGAGCAAAAAAATGGCTCAATTCTTTTGTACGCAAAGGATGTTCACAGGCCTGTGTTCGGCATACCCATGCCTGCAGAAAACAGAAAGGTTAATAATAATAATCTGAAATATATTGGTTGAGATAATGGGTAAAAGAATAATTCCAAGGGCAAGGGGCAAGGGAGGGCCGAGGTATGTTTCACCTAGTCACAGGTTTATGGGCCGCGTTGAATATGCCCCAGCAGGAGCAGGGCAAGTGAAAGATATTGTTAATGATCCGGGCCGCTCAGCGCCTGTAGCAATTGTAAAGTTTGAGGATGGAAAGGAGGTTTTGCACATAGCAGCAGAGGGTTTACGAGTCGGTGATTTGGTTTCTTATGGCGGCTCGCCTTCAACAGGAAATGTTTTGCAGCTTGCAAAAATACCGGAAGGAACGAAAATATTCTGTGTAGAAACCTATCCGAACTCTGGGCCGAAGATGTGCAGAAGCTCTGGTGTTTTCGCCATGGTGGTTGGAAAGAGGGAGGGCGTAGTGACGATAGAGTTTTCATCAGGGAAATTAAAGGATTTGAATGAGAATTGCAGGGCGAGCATAGGAATACCTGCAGGTGGGGGAAGGGAGGAGAGGCCGTTTGTGAAGGCTGGAAAGAAAGTGTACGCTATGAATGCAAGAGGAAGATTGTATCCGAGAAGCAAAGGATCGCGTATGACACCCACTGATCATCCGTACGGAGGCAGGCAGCACAGGCCTCGTCCATCGAAATCAGTCAGCAGGAATGCGCCGCCAGGGGCAAAGGTAGGAAGCATAAGCTCGAGAAGAACGGGAAAAAGGAAGGGAAAATGATGGTAAATTATCTTTTGGCTGCAAAAATTCCAAGAGGAACGAAGGTAATAGATTATAGATTACTGTTTCCATATGGATTTTTTATAAAGGCACGGCCAGGTATCGGAATACCAAAAATATTTAATTATAAAGGTGAAACCCACTATGGATCGATGCTACACGTACCTGACCCTACATTGAATCCCAATTCAATGAGTGAAATAACAAGACTTGCGGAAGAGGCTGAAAGAAAGTTTGGTTCAAAGCTTGAGTTTATACCCGATACAGCAAATGTTGTAAATTCAAGGGAAGATTTTTTTGAAAAGTTAATAGAGGTAATGACAAATGGTTAAAACATTTTTGTTCAGGGGAAAAAACTTGGAAGAGTTGAAGAAGATATCCATTGAAGAGTTTGGCCGCTTGCTAACATCAAGCGAAAGGAGAAGGTTAAAACGCGGCTTGACAGAGCAGCACAGAAAATTGTTGGAGAACATAAGGAAAAATCCTGGCAAGTTTCACAAGACCCACGTCAGGGATATGGTAATACTGCCGGAGATGGTTGGCGTGAAGCTTGGTATTTATACCGGCGGGTCGAAGAAGGGAGATGTAGGAGGCAAGTGGGCCTCTGTTGTTATTGCACCAGAAATGATTGGCCACCGCATCGGCGAGCTGGGAATGACATGCAAGCGTGTTAAGCATTCTTCCCCAGGTGTTGGTGCGACGAGAGGTTCAAAACATATACCGTTGAAGTGATGATATGAAAACTGCTATAGCAAGATTTGACGAAGCCCGTGTTTCTTTGAAACACTCGATGGTTTTGCGCCAGCGGCTGAAAGGCAAGAAGGTTGAGGACGCTAAACAGTTTTTATCAAACCTGATAGACAGGCAGGTTGACATAGACGGAAAATATTACACCTCAGCATCGAAAAAGTTCCTTGAGATAATTGGTTACGCCGAGGCAAGTGCAAAGGCAAAGGGGTTTGACACGGCAAAGCTGTTTATAAAAAATGTCAAGACTGACAAGGCTAGAAAGTTTATGCTGCCGAAAAGCAGATTCAGGCATCGCGGCAGGAGCGCCAAGTCCACTAATTTGTTGGTGGAAGTAGAGGAGAGATAATGGCAATAGAAAAGATGTTTGTAAAAGAGGGAATAAAGGAGTCTGAGATAGAGGAGTATCTTGCAAAAAGATTCAAGAAAGCAGACTACAGCCATACAGAGATTGAAAGAACGCCGATGGGTACCAGAATAGTGGTTTATGCCAGCCGACCTGGTATGGTTATAGGGAGATCGGGAAGGAAAATTACAGAGATAACGGAGGAGATAAAGATCAAGTTCGGTTTTGAAAATCCTTTGCTTGACGTGAAGGAAGTGAACAGCCCTTTCCTAGATGCAAAGATTGTTGCAAAACGCATCACTGAGGCGTTGGAAAGGGGTGGCAGTTATAAAAAGGTTGTTGACTTTTATCTTGACAGGGTTATGGAGGCAGGAGCAGTGGGCGTGCATATAAATGTCAAGGGCAAGCTTGGCGGTGACAAGGCAAGAGTTTTTAAGGCCAAGCGAGGCTTTATTGCCCATTCAGGCGATTATGCAGAGACACTTGTGGAGCGTGGCTCTGTCCAATCTATGCTGCGGCCAGGCATAGTTGGCGTGGAGGTTAAGATTATGTTGCAAACGCCAAAGGAGTTTGAGCTAAAGGTTGTTGAGGCAAAGGCAGGAGAAAAGGCCGAGACAGCAAAGAAGGACAAGCCGCAAGAGATTTAAAGTATAAAGAAGAATAAGAAAAAAGGAGAAGTTATTTGGCGATATTAAAAATAAAGCAGGCTAGGGAACTAAAGCCTGAAGAATTATCAAAGAGACTTTTTGAGCTTAAATTGGAACTATTGAAAGAGCTTGGCAACGTGAAGATGGGAAGGCCTGTAAAAAATTTTGGAAGGATTTCTGAATTGAAAAGGGCTATTGCTCGTATAGAGACGGTGAAGAGCGAGCTGCGGCTGAAGCCAAAGGCCAAGCAGGAAAAGGAAGAAAAGAAAAAGGAGAAAAAATAGAACAAATGCCCGACATATGTCCCAAGTGCGGTTTGCCAAAGGAATTGTGCGTCTGCAAGATTATAGACCAGGAAACGCAGAAGATTGAGGTTTTTGTGGAAAAAAGAAAGTTTGGCAAGTCTATCACGGTGATAAGCGGCATAACTAATAATGCAAAAGATCTGACGTCACAGTTAAAGTCAAAGCTTGCATGCGGCGGAACTTTTAAGAATGGCCATATAGAACTGCAGGGGGACCACAGGGCAAGGCTCAAGGGCATACTGCTGCAGTTAGGTTATAGCGAAGACCAGATTGAGATAATCTGATATAAAAAAATTTATAATTTTGTTTTAAATCCCACCTCCCGCACACACCCACTTCCTACGAGACATTTTTAAATTGCAATTAAAATATTAAAGTATGCCGATTACGCCGCACAATATAGCAAGGCACGAGCTTTGCGGGCTAAATGCAAGGGTAAAGGATAGCACTGATGCCTCGCAAAAGGGGTTGAGTGGTGAAGTGATTGACGAAACATACAGCACAATAAAAATAGAGGTGAAGGATGGGAAAGAAAAAGTTATACCTAAAGGCAACACAGTATTTATATTTACATTACCTAACAAAGTGAAAGTAATGGTTGACGGTAAAGTATTAATAGGTAGGCCTGAAGATAGAATAAAAAAGAAAATTGCAAGATGGTGACATGGCTAAAAATAAAGCAAGGAACATTGGCATAGATGCAAAGCCGCCCAAGGATAGTTGTAATGATAAGTTATGCCCGTGGCATGGCACACTGCCGGTGAGGGGGAAAATTATTGAAGGTATAGTTGCATCAGTAAGGGCGCAAAAAACTGCTATTGTGGAAAAACGTTATTACCAGTATCTGACAAAATACCAGCGTTACGAAAGAAGGCACAGCCGCACTCCTGCCTACAGTCCTGAGTGTGTTGCTGCAAAGGAAGGCGATGTTGTGAGGATAGCAGAGTGCAGGCCGCTCAGCAAAACCAAGGCATTTGTTGTAATCGAGGTTGTAAAGAAAAAAAGTGATTGAAATGAGGGATGAGTATGAAACCTGTTAGGGCTAATATAACAAAAGCATTGAATGTAGGCTCTAATTTGACATGCGCAGACAATAGCGGGGCAAAAATTCTTCAAATAATTTCTGTTTTTGGATACAAGGGAAGAAGGGGGAGGCAGCCAAAGGCCGGTGTGGCTAACCTGATAAAGGTTGTGGTAAAACAAGGAGATGTAAAAATAAGGAAGCAAATGTCTCACGCTGTCATAATACGCCAAAAGGCAGAGTACAGAAGGCCTGACGGTTTGAGGGTTTCGTTTGAAGACAACGCGGCAGTCCTGACAAATGAAAACGGCGACCCGAAAGGAACGGACATAAAAGGCCCGATAGCGAAGGAAGCTGTGGAACGATTTTCTACACTGGGAAAGATAGCCAGCACGGTGGTATGAATGAAAACTTTAACATTGATGATTGGTAATTCAATTGAAGCTGGTATAGCTAAGGAGATGTATGAACAAGGTGCGACAAAAGTGCATGCAGTCAGTGATACGGATTATGATATAATATATGTTTTTGGAACATGGGGAAAGGATGAGGCTGGAGCCTTTTCAAGGGCGAGAAGGATAGAAGGCCGCCATTATAAAGTGACATCCTCAGATATCGTAATGAAAAATCTTTCAGAAGAAAAAATAAAAATTTTTAATGAACAGGTAAATGACATTATTGGCTATGCTGTGGATAAGGTGCATGCGGAAGGCAAATTGTTTTTTGTAGAGCGTCCAATACAATTTTATCTTTTACCAAAGGATGACAAATTAATTCAAGAACTCGACCGCCTACTAGAAACATTCGGACTAAAAAAACTGTTTGAGAGTTTGGAGACGAACTAGAATGAAATCAAAACAACCCCGCAAGCAGAGAAAATTTTTGTACAACGCGCCGCTGCATGTGAGAAGAAAAATTTTATCAGCACATTTATCAAAGGAACTGAGGACGAAATATAAGAGAAGGGGATTTCCGATCAGAAAGGATGATGAGGTTGAAGTGATGAGAGGGGAGCATAGAAAAAGACGTGGTAAAATTTCCAAGGTGGATTTGAAAAAATACAAGGTCTATGTCGAGGGGATAACGATAAAAAGGACAGACGGGACTGAGAGGCAGATCGCTTTCCATCCTTCAAACCTGAAGATTGTCAATTTAAATTTGCAGGACAAACTAAGGGTAAAGGTTTTGGAGAAAAATATTGCAAAGAAGTGATGATATGGTGAAAATAAAAAGGCTGCGCGCGCCCAAGTTCTGGCATGTACAAAAGAAAAAGACGAAATGGGTTGTCAGACCTTCACCAGGGCCGCACAAGAAGTTTGAAAGCATACCTTTGCAAATCATTATCCGTGATCTGCTGGGATTTGCCGAGACTGCAAAGGAGGCAAAGGGCATTATAAAAAGGAGCGAGGTTCTGGTTGACGGCAGGATTGAAAAGGATCATCGCTACCCTGCAGGACTGATGGATACCATAGCAATACCGAAGATAGGAAAATATTTTAGGATTTCACTTGACGTAAATGGTTTGAAGCTGGTGGAAATACCTGAGAAGGAGGCAAACATAAAGCTGTGCAGGATAAACAAAAAAACTGCTGTCAAGAAGGGGAAGATACAGCTGAACCTGCACGACGGAAGGAACATACTTGCAGACAACGATTACAAAACAGGCGATTCGATTGTTATAGAACTGCCTAGCCAGAAAATCACTGGTCAGGTAAAAATGGAAGAAGGTAACACTTGCCTATTGACAAGCGGTAAAAATAGCGGTAAGCTGGCAGTGATAAAAAAGATAATTGTTACAAGAAGCAACGAGCCGAACAGGGTTGCATGCGAGATTGAAGGGAAGGCTCTGGAGGCGATGAAGGATCACATTTTTGTTGTTGGCAAGGGAAAGCCACTGGTGACAATAGGTGAGTAGCGTGGGTGTTATGAAAGCGATAAAGCTGGAGAAGGTAACGCTGAATGTTGGCTGCGGCGATGACAAGGCTAAGATAGAGAAGGGTGTGAAGCTGCTAAAGCTTTTGACAGACAGGAACCCGGTTTTGACAAAATCAAAAAGAAGGAGCACGTTTGGCGTTACAAAAGGAAAAAATATAGGCGTGATGATTACCTTGCGTGGCAATGCCGCATTTGATTTTTTGAAAAAGGCATTGGGCGGGGTTGAGAACAAGCTTAGCATCAACCAGTTCGATAAGGAAGGCAATTTCAGTTTTGGCATAAAGGAGTACATAGACATACCGGGCGTGAAGTACTCGTATGACGTGGGTATGATGGGGTTTGATCTGGCAGTTACGCTGGAAAGGCCCGGATTCAGGGTGAAAAAAAGGCGTGTACGGAAAGGAAAAATACCTGCGAGGCATAAGATAAATAAGGAAGAATCGGCTGAATGGGTGAAAAAAACATTTGGAGTCCAAGTAGTTTGAGATGATAACATGGCAAAATCTAATATGATGGGCGAGCAGGAGCACAACCACGAAATGGAGATTTTGGAATTCACAACAAAGATGGGCGGCATAATTCTTAAAAAGGCAGAGCTTGACAAAGATTTCACAGGGGTTTATGAAAGGGTTTTTGCAAAAATTTTTGAAGAGGATGTCTTTGATGGAAGGGAGCTGCTGGAAATACTGGGGGACGTTGGGGGTTAATTCTTAGGTGAACAGATGCCGAAAAAATTTGGTGCAGACACGCACAAGTGCAGAAGGTGCGGAAAGACCAGCGGTGTGATAAGGAATTATGGCCTTCTCTATTGCAGGCAGTGTTTTCGTGAGATAGCAAAAAGCATTGGTTTCAAGAAATATTCTTAAAGATTGCTATTCATCTATACGTCATGGTTTCAAGGCTATACGTACCAATGGATATTTCACAAGGCATAAGACGTTCGGGTGAAAAAGAAGCTAAAAAAGACATGGAAGCTACTGGCCTACTTTTGGGTTTGTACAATGAAGCGGATGATTTCATACTAACCTCAAAAATGTATGAATTGCCGTCGATGATGGGTCATCACTCACTAAAAGCTAGATTATACAGAAAATTGAAAATACGTGCTAATTTTTTTGCTATCAGAAGTGTAATTTCAAAAGCTCGTTCGCATGTAAGGGAATTGAAAAGAATGGATTTAACTCCTGCAATAATTTATTATCATACACATCCGGAAAAGAACACGGATGATGTTGATGTTTGGTCCCCTGGTGATTTAAGGGGATTGAGCGCCCTTGTTTGCCTTTGGTATAAAAATGGCATTGAGGTTGCTGACCTTTTGCATACAGTCGACACAAATGAATTTTTTGCTTTAAACAAAAATGCAGAGAGCATGCCTGTAGTTATTTTTTAAAAATAAAAACTTTTCTTTAACAAAATCCAATTTTCTACCATGCTTGAATATATTACGCTTATCACTGCCCTAGGCGGCTCATCATTGGCAGCGGCATGGGATTTGAAAACTACAGAGATACCTGATTGGATACCGCATGCCATGATTGCCCTTGCGATAATTTTTTATGCGGCGCAGTCATACATGGCATGGAGTTACTGGCCGCTGCTGAACAGCGTTGCTGTTGGCATTGCCTTGCTGGGTGTGGGATTTGTTTTGTATCGCACAGGCCAGTGGGGTGGAGGCGATGCAAAGATTTTGTCTGCAGTCGGTTTCCTTTCACCAGCGTTTTCCTCGCAATTGTCATTCATGCCTTTCGCCCTCAGTTATCTCATCAACGTCTTCCTTGTTGGTGCGGCATACATGATAATCTATGCCTTGTTAATTGCGGCTATGAACAGGATGGTTGTAAAAAAATTTTTTGAAGGGATGAAAGGGAGCAAGAATATTTTTATCCTCAGTTCTGCAGCGCTTTTTCTATCCTTCATAGCGATAGGGTTTGTAGTAACAAGATTTTCAAACATGCCTTTAAACTATGCAATGATTTTTTCAAATTCCATCTTTGCCTCTGCTGCTACGGCCTGCCTCTTCGTTGTGTGGAAGTTTGCAAAGACCGTTGAGGATGTGGGGTTCAAGAAAAGGATAAAGGTTTCGCAGCTGAAGGTAGGGGATGTTTTGCAGGAATCAAAGGTCTGGGACGGCATAACTGAAAAAGAACTGAAAAAGGTAAGAAGCTCGGGAAAAAAATACGTTTGGATCAAGGAAGGTGTGAGGTTTGCGCCGGCATTTCCGCTCGCCTTGTTATTTACAATTTACATTGGCGACGGTTTTCTGCTGTTCTTAAATTTTTTCGTATAAAATTTTTTAAGCATATACTTTTTAAAGTTTGAAAAATAATTATTATATAATGTTTGAAGGGTTTGTTGATTGGTTTTTGAGAATTTTTGGCTCGCGCCGCGACATACGGCTAGGCATATACGGCGCAACCAATGCTGGCAAGACTACATTGGCGAATAAAATATCCATGGATTTCACAGGCGAGCCTGTCGGAAAGGTTTCTCAGATACCACACGAGACAAGGGTGGTGCAGAAGAAGGAGAAGGTGGAGATCAAGCACAATAAGAAGAAAATTCTGATAAACCTGCTTGACATGCCTGGCCTTGCCACAAAAATAGACTATAAAGAATTTTATAAATATGGCATACGCGGCAAAGCGGCGAAGAAAAGGGCTAAGGAAGCAACGGACGGTGTGATAGAAGCGATAAGATGGCTGAGCAATGTCGACACAGTCCTAGCAGTGATGGATTCCACACAAGACCCACTAAACCAGATCAACATAACTTTGTTAGGCAACTTGGAGGCAAGAAAGATTCCTGTTATTATAGTTGCTAACAAGGTTGACAAGAAGAGGGCCAAACCTGATGCCATTAGGGAAGCATTCCCGCAGTATCCTGTCGTCGGCATATCAGCACTTAAGGGAAAGAATTTGAACGGTTTGTATGATGCAATAGCAAAATATGCGAGGAGAGCAAAATGAAAGAGAAAAAATTCAAAATGGATTTCGTATCTTCCGAGACTTTGAATGAGAAGTCGCAGGACAAGAGGATTGGTTTTATACTAAGCAAGGTAAGCGACGGCTCTATACTTGTTACGGATGGTGTGTTAAAGCCTGAGGAGGAGATGGAGCTGATAAAGGAAACGATGAGAAAGGTTGATGACGGTTTTCCCGGCATAGAGGTCTGCAGTTTGAAGAGGCAGACTAAAGGCGTGCAGTTGTTCATGGAACGTGTTACTGATCAGACAGAAAGATTTCAGACATTTATAGGAAATTTGAGGGGCAAGCCCGCTGTTAAGACTAGTTTACGGACTGGTTTGACGTTGATAGGCCCGGCAAAAATAATAAAGAAGATAAAAAAGAATCCGAACTCCTTCTCTGTTTTGACAGAGGTCTGAGCATGCACAAGTGCGTGAGATGCGGCTTGATATATGAAGATAATGATGCAACAATCCTTCGCGGTTGCAAATGCGGCAGCGTGTTCTTCCTACTGATGAGAACGCAGAAGGATGCTGAAGAGATAAAACAGATGCAGCAGGAATTGGAAACTAAACAGACAACATTAGAGGAAGAGCTGACGAAGAAGATTGAGGAAACAAAATCTATAGCAACAGAAGAAGAGTTGAAGGAAGAACTAGAGCCTGTGGTTGCTGGGAAGAAGCAGAAGGAGGAGGTAATAGAAAAGATAAAGAGAGCGAGGAAAAAGTTCGGCATTGAAACTTTGAGAATGCCAAAGGAAGGAGTGTATGAAATAAATATTGATGCGTTGATGAAGAAGAGGCCGCTTGTGATTTTGGAAAAAGGCAGTGTTTACATTATACATTTACCGTCTGTTTTTGACACGGAAAAATAATTTTGTTAAATTTCGCTACCTCATAAAGGTTTAAAAACTTAACTACCCTATAAAAGTTTTAGAGATTATGACAATATACACACCACTCGGGGAACATCACCGATATGTTCGTAGAATCAAGTTTAGCCCTAATGTAAGAGGGACGGATCATGCAAAGGGTGAATCCGTTTATGTTTCACCATTGTCAAGACGTGATAGGATTGACGACAGAAGGGCGAACACTTTATCAAAGCAAATGTGCTGCAATAGATTGGTCCAAGTTGAGACGGCATCAATGGAAGTTGATAAAATAAGTTTGGAAGAAATTGACTTGTTAGATCAAATGGAAAATGAATGCGGCCTTTGTCCTCTTTACCCGTTGGATGAAAATGATATTCTAAAAATTGCTCAAGCTTAAATTTTTAACCTATAATAGTTTTTGCAGATTACAATATGCCAGTTTTTCTGTCTTTCATAACCTGCTGCTCAATTTCAGGGCTCATCTTCAAAAGCGTATCAAACAGTTCTTTTTCATAATTTTCTGTCACCAAACCGTCATCCTTTAGCTGCTTTAACAGGATGAAAGTGTCGACAGTTGCAGTCGGATCTCTTCTTTTCTCCCTTTCCTCGCAATTTTCCATCTCAACCTTCAGAAATCTTCTGCAAGCCTCAGCCAACGTACTGGCAGTAATATAGTATATCTCAGCAACAACCAGCTGCTCATGGTATGGAATATTCTGCGCGCCTATTATCTCCTTTTTCATGCTTTCAATCAAATTGTTAACTGCGAGAAAAATGCATTCCTTCCTCCCACACTTCGCCATCTTTTCAGCCTCAACCTGCCCTTCCATAATTATCTAATAATTATATTGCAGAGAAGAAATAAGAAAGATTACTTTTTTTCCAGTCGTTTGATGCCACCCATGAAAGGCCACAAAACTTTCGGTATATCCACACTTCCGTCCTTTCTCTGGAACTGCTCCAGTATTGCAATCATCGTTCTACTTGTTGCCAGTGCTGTGTTGTTCAAAGTGTGAACAAAACCGGCAGCAGGCTTGCCAGGCCCCTCGCGATATTTTACATTTAATCGTCTTGCCTGATAATCAGTGCAGTTAGTCGCAGATCCAATTTCTCTGAACTGCCCGTCAGCCATCCACACCTCTGTGTCGTACGATTTGTTTTTTATAATGCTTAGATCGCCACTACACAATTCAACGACCCTGTAACACAAACCAAGCTCCTTGTACAGTTCTTCCGCGTTCTTCTGTATTTCGCCCAGCATCTTTTCCGACTGCTCAGGCAAACAAAAGACAAACTGCTCGATCTTGTTGAACTGATGCATCCTGAACAATCCTTTCGTATATTTTCCATGAGCACCAACCTCTTTCCTAAAGCAAGGACTGACACCAGCGAACTTGAACGGCAGCTCTTTTTTATCAACAACCTCATCCATCATCATCGCGCCCATTGCATGTTCTGACGTGGCGATCAAATACAAATCCTCATCCTCAACCTTGTACATCACGCTTTCAAAATCTTCTAAATCAACCACGCCTTCATACGGCTTTCTTTTTATCATGAACGGCGGCTCGATTATTACAAAACCTTTCTTCTTCAAAAAATCCAAGGCAAAAGCCTGTATTGCCAAGTCAAGCAATACTAAATCTTTTTTTAAATAAAAGAATCCGTGGCCAGATACCTTTGCAGCCCTTTCCTCGTCGATTAGTCCCAAAGATTGCAAAATTTCCAAGTGGTTTTTTGCCTCGAATTTAAACTTGGGCGGTTTGCCCCACCTTTTTATCTCAACGTTCTCGCTTTCGTCCTTACCGATAGGAACGGAATTGTGGATGATGTTTGGAATTTTTAAAAGCAACAATTTGTTTTTTTCCTCCAGCGCTTTAGTTTCCTCCTCAATCCCCTTTATCCTTTCCGGAATCTTTTCAGCCTCTTTCAAAGATTTGCTAGCATCCCTCTTTTCCTTCTTCAGTTTTGCTATTTCGAGGCTTAACCTGTTTCTCTCAGCCCTTAGTTTGTTAGATTCAGCAAGCAATTCCCTCCATTTCTTGTCCGATTTTATCAGCTCTTCAAGATAATCCAAATATTCCGGATGCTGCCTTCTCCTTATGTTCTCCCTTACCAAGTCGGGCTGTTCGCGTATGAACTTTATGTCAAGCATGCTCTCTCCTAATTGATTTTGGTATTTTCTTATTAAAAAATAAAGATTAAATAAGTTAACCGCTCACTGTAAACTCCACAATGGCAGTTTTCAAATTACCGCCACTATCCTCCACATAAGCTGTTAGTGTATGCCTGCCAGCAGGGAAAGACATGTCATACCTTTCAAACGACAGGCAACTGTAACACTCCTTCACAATAGTCCCGTTGTCAACAGACTCGCCGATCCAGTTTGATATGTCATCAGCTTTGATTGAAACTGTAATTTTGCCGTCATTGTAGATCATGTTTTTTGGCGAGATGATGGTTATGCCTTGCACGGTTGTGGTGGTGCTTGAAACGGTTGTGGCAACGGTTGTGGTGGTTGTGAAAACTGTGGTGGTTGGACCGGTTGTCACTGTTACCGATTTCTGCAAGGAAAAGAAGTATAAAACAAGAAGGTAGGCAAAAAAGACAAGCAGTATGAAAATAACCTTCCTCTTGTCCTTCTTCTCCTTCATTTTTATCTATAAAAATATGGGTTTATAAAATTAAATCCTATCAAAATAAAAATAATATTATGAAGCTCCGGTTGAAAAGGGAATTGGGATTGTTTGAGGCAGTATTTTATGGGTTAGGCGTGATCATCGGGGCAGGCATATACGTTCTCATCGGTGAGGCCTCTGCCTTGGCAGGCAATGCATTGTGGATATCCTTCCTTTTAGGCGCGATTATAAGCACCTTCACCGGATTGAGCTATGCAGAGTTGTCCGCGATGTATCCCAAGGCAGCTGCAGAATTTGTTTATGTCAAAAAGGCTTACGGCAGCAAGCTGTTTGCATTCTTAATCGGATGGCTCATATTATTTACAGGCGTCATCTCAGCAGCCACTGTGTCATTGGGTTTTAGCAAAAACCTTCGCGGTTTTGCATGTGAATATTTCATTGATTGCTCGCATTACAATTTCAAGAAAGTTTTCGACACGCTTACGCTTGTAGTCATCTCCACAGTTTTGATTGCACTGATGTCGTTTGTAAACTTTGCGGGAATAAAGGAGTCATCACGGTTCAACATTATCTTTACATCCATAGAGTTGTTTGGACTAGTCCTTATAATATTCTTAGGGCTCCCAAAGGTGGGTAATCTAAACTACTTCCAGTCGCCCTTGGGCATGCCTGGCATTCTTTCTGCCGCAGCGTTGATATTTTTTGCCTACATAGGATTCGAGGATATAGTCAACATAGCAGAGGAAACCAAATCACCGAAAAAAAACATACCCCACGCCTTGATACTGGCAATCGCAATCGCCGTGATAGTCTACATACTAACAGCAGTTGCAAGTGTTAGCCTGGTAGATTGGAAAGAACTAGCAAGCTCTGATGCGCCGCTTGCATACGCAGCATCGAAAACATTTCTCGGCGGCAACGCATACGTTATACTATCCTTTGTAACGCTGTTTGCAACCTCCAGCACTGTGCTGATAATTTTGATTGTTACGTCAAGGATGCTGTATGGTATGGCGCGCGAGCATTCTTTCCCGGCATTTTTAGGCCGCATACATAGAAAAACAAAGACCCCGTGGCTGGCAATAATGGCGATTGGGATATTGTCTATCATATTTGTTCTAGTCGGCGACATAGCTGTCATAGCAAACCTCACGAGCCTCGGCGCGCTCGTCTCCTTTTTAGTAATCAACCTCTCGCTGATATGGCTGAGATATACAAAACCTAATTTAGAAAGGCCCTTCAAGGTGCCAATAAACATTGGCAACTATCCTTTGCTTGCCTTCTTCGGCGTTTTCTCATGCCTGTTTTTGATATTCCAGTTCGAAAAAATTATGCTGGTTGTGAGCCTTATTGTCATAGCTGCTGGCGGAATATTTTACTGGCTGAGGAGAAACAAGATCATCGAGTAACCTTTTCCTTCTTCACAAATTCAAACAGCTCTTTAGCCTTTTTGTTTTTCTCAAAGTGTTCCCTAACCGGTTTGATCATCTTGTCTATATAATCTGCGACAGTATTTTTCAAATCCAACGGATGCAGTTGGCCGCTGCTGAAAGCCTTTTCCAGTTCGCTGTAAGAGGAAAATTCTATCGGCCCGCCAAACTTTTTCGGCCTTTCCACTGACATGGTTTTGAATTTTTTGAATATCAAATGTTTGGAATAATCAAGAATAGGATTGTTTGCAACAACTTTTTCCGGGCAGAACGCGTTTTTAATCTTCTCAGCAATCTCCTCCCTGCTGTCATGAACAAATATGCAGGTCTGCGGCTTGCTTTTGCTCATCTTCGAGCTTATCTCCATGTCTATATTTTTGTTTTCGTCAAAACCCTCCGGCTGCTTCACTCCTTCCAAGCTCATAAGCATGTGATGGCTAACAACAACAGGTTTGCCCCATCCTAGTTTCGGCCCAACCTCGCGTGCAAGTATGTTCGCACGACGCTGATCTAGACCTAACTGACAGATGTCAACACCCATATGAAAAATATCCGCTACTTGCATCGCTGGATAAAAATATTGTGCAACCTCTTTCATCTCACCGGCCTTCCTGCCCATTATTGTCAACGCCCTGTCAGCCCTGTGCACTGTTGTATTCTTAGCAACAAGTATCACCTTCTTCCAGTATTCTTTCGAGTTTGCCAAGTCGCTTGCCCAGACAAACTCTACCTTTTTTGTATCCACTCCTGCAGCCTTCCACACTTCTATAAAATATTCGCCTGCCATTCTAATTTTTTCCAAATCGCCGCCCATCTTGTTGTTTATCCAACCAAAATAATCTGCGAGATAAAGTTTGAAATGTATTCCTGCTTTTACCAAATCCTCTATCAGCATTGGCCTGAAAATTCCAAACGGAAGATGAGCCAAACCTGAGGGCTCAAACCCATCGTAAGCGACAGGGTTGTCTTTTGTCTCCAACAGTTGTTTCAGTTCTTCCTCGGTTATTATCTCTTCCCCGACGCCTTTTACCAGCTGCAACCTTTTTTCCAAATCCATGCGAACACTATAAAATAATTGGTTATGAAGAATAATTAACTGATTGGGATTGTGATCTTATCCGATGGCCGAATCAAGCTTTTATAATATAGTAGTAATATTAATAAGTTTAATTCGGTATTAATAAAGTATGAAAATAGTGCAAATAGTGCCGCTTGGCATAGAGAAGGACAGGGTCGTAAAACTTCTGGAAGAGTATCCGCCGCACAAGGTGTATTTCATAAGGAACAGCAGTCCTGCTGCAGAGCACAAAGAAATGGAGAAGGTCGTGGACAAAATACAGAAGGAGATGAAAAAACTGGTGCCCCTGGCGCAAAAGGTCTACTTGAAAATGAATTATGCCGATTTCAAAGAGCCGTTCATACAATTTTTGGAAATAATGCAGAAGGAGAAGAAGGCCGGAAATGATGTGATAGTGAACATTTCATCCTGCGCAAGGATAATTGCCTTTGCCGCATGGGTTTCGGCATCCATAACAAACTGCAGGGTTTTTTACTTGCTGGCAAAAAAGTACGGGCTGAAAAGCGGTTTCTCTGCTGAGGGCGTGGCCGACGTGATAGAAATGTCGCAGTTTCCAATAGTCTTGCCCACTGATATAGAGACAAGCGTTTTGAATTATCTTCTGAGACAAAACAAACCCGTTACTGTAAGCCTCAGGGAATTGGCGAACGGCGTCGGGCTGAAAAATCTCGGGAAGATAAATAGCATCCAAAGCGGCATAGTCAAGATGAGCTACTGCCTGAGGGAGCTGGAAAGGAAAAAATATGTAACAATACAAAACGTCAGCAGAAAAAGGCAAAAGCTTACATTAGCAGAATCTGGTGAGATGATGGCAAAGGCCATGGGCATACTAGCAAGGTAAATGGTTTCCATCCGCTTTGACTGATTTTAATATTTCCCTGCCTTTTTCCGTTATGCTGACTTCGACCCTCATGCCGGACCTTGGAGTGGCCCAATAGTACCTTTTTTCTTCTTTCACGAATCCCCTGTTGCACAAAGCCTCCAAAGCATTGAGGACGCAGTCCTGATCCAACTTTAATTTTTTTATAATGTCATCGTGCCCAACGCTCTTGCCAGCTCCGATGAAATTCAATATTTCGTAAAGCCTTTGTTCATTCATTTTTACCACCAATCCTTGATATAAGATTTTTATTTCCATCCAGCCCGATGCGAATCCTTTCACCATGTATGAACTCTTCTGCTGTGTGGACAACCTTGACCCCGCACTCCCTGAGGATTATTGACGGATGGGATGTAATACCTCCAGGAAACAGCACCACGGCCTCCGGGGAAATTTTTTTTGGCAAAATGGTTACGATGTCCATCAACTCGTTCTTTTCCACGTCCCTGCCGATGCAGATTATGCTTGCGGATTTTATTTTTTCCAAATCCTTCTTGCTGTTGACCTTTGTTACAATACCTGTTACGGAGTTTGCATAATCTGTTAGAGCTGTTTTAGCTGTATCATTGATCGCAGAGCATTCTGTAAAGTAAATCTCGTCCTCTATTATGTCGAACTCCAGCCTGCAACCCCTGTATTTTCGTGCAAGTTTTTTGGCTTGCTTGGCTAAACCTAAAATTATTTCATCGTCTAAAACCTGCCTTGCTCTCAAATCTTCCGGCAAGTCTGCTATTCCGTATTTTTTTTCATCCAAAAACCTCATGTACTTTGTTTTCCGAAGGATTTCCTTCCTTGTTATCTCTAACCTAGACAAATCAACCCAATAACTGTCATGTGGCAGCGTTAAGACGCCCTCGTCATTGCCGTATATTGCTTCGACCAGGATATTTCCGGTTATTGGTATGGTAACGTTTCCACCGGCCATCGGGAGCGTAGGATTGATAAAGGGGTGCATGAAAGCAGTGATCTCCGATCCTTCCACATCATACTTTTTAGCCAATGCGAAATTGAATATTTTTTTAATTTCTTGCACGATTGTTTCCGGATTTTCAATTATGGAAGACCTGGGCCCGGGCGGGCTTTGCATGCCGGGAACATGGTATCCGCGCCTTGCTATTACGCCTTTTTCCGGATTCCTACTTTTGATCTCTTTTAACGATGCTGTTATCTCCGCTCGTAGTTTGCCAGTCATGCCTTTCTTTCTGTATTCCTCAAACGCGTCATGAGTGATTATTTTTATTGGGCATGGCGTTCTAATTCCATATCTCACCAATTTTTTGAATCCCAACAGCCTTTCGCATTTGCCTTTGTATTCTTCTATTCCGATTATTCTTTTCATTTCTTCCACCGTCGGCCATATCTGGGTAGCCGATTGGAAGCCAGAATTAGCAAATAAGTTAATGCATGAGGCTGGGCATAAAATTTATCGACTAATCAGGGCGGACTGGCACTAAAACGCAAAGACTGCCGTTAAGAAATTTTCAATGAAAATAAATGCTGTAAAGGATAAACTTAAAATTATAAAGACTCATGTTATGAAAGGATGTGGATGAGAAATTTTTGGTGGTTGGTTTGATAGCGGAAATGAACCTTGGCTACAAAGCGCTTGTTTCGAACTTTAACCTCTTAAAAGAGCCGTACAAATTGACATTTGCCATTACGTACAGGTGCAACTCGAGATGCAAGACATGCAGCATTTGGAGGAAAAAAACTGGAAACGAGCTGAGCCTGGAAGAGATAGAGAAATTTGCAAAGCGGTCGGACTTTTTTTCCTGGTTCAACCTGACGGGCGGCGAACCATTTTTAAGAAAGGACATAGTTGATATAGCAAAAGCATTTTTGGAAAATTCTAAAAACTTTTACCTTCTCAACACAACGTCAAACGGCTACACGCCCGACGTCATTGCCGAAAGGGTGGAGGAGATGCTTTCGCTAAAGATACCGAGATGCGTGATAGTTATTAGCCTCGACGGATACAGGGAGGTGCACGAAAAAATAAAAGGCGTGAAGGGGTCGTGGGACAAGGCGATTGAATCATTCAAGCTGTTAAAATCACTGTCGGAAGAGCATAAAAATTTCCAGACTTTCTTGGGTTACACCATCTCACCATTAAATATCGGGCAGTTCAAAAAAACTTGTTTATCCGTCAAGGAAGTTATGCCAGAAGTTGAGCCGAAAGATTTTCATGTGAACCTGATGCATGCGTCGGAGCACTATTTTGAGAATGCCGATACGAAATTGAAATTGAACCCGTCAAAGATGCTGCAAGAGCTGGGCCTGATTGAAAATATGAGAGAAAACAACTCGCTCAATCCCGTTTTATTCGCCCAGAGCTTCCTTGAGAAAAATTACATCAATCTGGCAAAGTCCTTTGTAAAAAACAGAAAAACGCCGCTGCCCTGCAAGGTTTTGCAGTCCTCAATCTTTTTGGACCCTTGCGGAAATGTCTTTCCCTGCACAATATTCAACAAGCTTTTGGGGAACATCAGGGAAAATAATTACAAATTGGGTGACATAATTGAAACTAGCGAAGCAAAAAAACTGGGAAAGGATATATTGGACCTCAAGTGCCCGAACTGCTGGACGCCATGCGAGGCCTACCAAACTATTTTAGGGAACATTTTTAAACTATAATAAAATGAACTCGCTAATCAAGGCCTTAAAAAAGTTGAAGGCAGTAACAAAGCTGCAAGTAATTATAGGATTAATTTTCATCGTTTTTTTAGCTACAAGGCTGATTTTAAACACGGGCTTGGTGAACTGCCAATCACAGGACGACGGGATGTATTTGGCATCCTCAATGAAACTGGCAAATGGAAATTTAATTTTTCCAAGGGACTTTATTTTTGCAAATCACGTCAATCCCTCCTGGATACCGTATTCAAGGGTTGGAATGGTTTTTCCAACCGCAACATTCATCAAAGTTTTTGGCGTGAATGATTTTGCTACAACATTTTTTTCCTTCATGTCATCTGTCTTGATTTTCTTCCTCCTTTTGGAATTATGCAAGAATTTTTTTAAAAAAGACAGATGCATAAAAATAATAGCCGTACTGCTTCTTACATTCTTCCCATTGAATGTTGTTTACTCTACGAGGATTATGCCTGAAATGCCATTGGTTTTATTTACGGGCCTGGCAATCCTTTTTTTCATTTACGGCACCAACAGGAAGAACGACCTGTTTCTTATCTTTTCAGGAATCAGCATAGGACTGGCCTACCTTGTGAAGGAATCGGCAATAATATCCTTGGCAATATTTCCCCTCTATTATATTTTTTTGAGCAAAAACAAGAAGGATGTTTTTAAATTTGGCTATGTCATAATGGGTTTTGTTTTGATTTTTCTTTTGGAAACTGCTTATTTTTACAAAGAAACCGGCTTTCCGTTCTACAGAATTTCTTTGATAAAAAAGGCCCACATGGAAAAAATGGGGTTTGAATATGGATTAACACATCCTTCCTATACCATTGGATTTTTGAATTTATTTTATCCCAACGGTTATGATTTTTTCCAGCATTTCAAAAGCATGATTAATACCTTTCCACTGAGCAGCGATTTCATACCCTACGGTTACCTTTTCATCCTAACGTTCCTTTCAATTCCTTATATTATTTTTTTCAAGAAGCGGGAGGCTTACTTTTTGATTTTATGGTTCCTTGTATTTTACCTTTATCTGGAATTCGGGTTTACCGATGTTTTCTTGCAAAAAAACGGCAGCCAGTATGTTGTCAATTATTTTTTTGTATTCAAGGAAACCGACTCCTCAAAACTTTTGAACATTCTTACCCTGCCTTCGATCCTTCTTGCATCCTACTTTTTAATCAAGTCGCCAACAGTCCTTCGGGTGTTTTTGATTGTTTTATTGGTTTTGACATCAGCCATAGCCATAGAAAAGAATTACTCGCTGTTAAAGGATGGTATGAAGGATACGAAAGAGGCTGCAATGATTTTGAAGGATTTGCCGGCTAAAACAGTGTATACTGACTATCTGGCTGTGGGACAAATAAATTATTTTTTGGCCGATAGTTATTCCGGTAATTTTATAGATGTGAGAAGCACGCTTCCATTTAACGTTAAGGATGGTTACGTGGTTGTAGGCGGCGCAAGAGGTTGTGACATCACCGGAAATCATGTAACAGATAGTGTCCCTGAATTTGCTCTTAATCCTCCTACTGAATGGATTTTGATAGGAGAAATTCCTGGCAAAACCACCTGGTATAGGAGCCAAAACATGAAGATGTATTATGTTCCAAAATAAATTTGTTTTTCAGATTGTTCGAACTAGTTAATATCATTTCAAAATAAATTGATTGTATGATTCAGCTGAATTTTTTGGGAGCGATGAACGAGGTCGGAAGAAGCGGATTGCTTGTAGACACCGGAGTGGAGAAGATTGTTTTGGATTACGGCACGAAGGTGAGGGAAGTGCCGCAAATGTTTCCAATACCGGTCAAGTGCAAACCGGACGCAGTTTTTTTATCCCATTCTCATCTAGACCATTCCGGTGCGTTAGCGCTGTTTGCTGCCAAGAATAACGGCTGCAAGATTTATGCGATTGATGTGACAAAACCGATAACGGAGATGCTGCTTTTAGATTCAGTAAAAATCGGCCATGAGGAAGGAGTTGAGCTGCCTTTCACTATAAAAGACGTGAAAGAAACAGTGGGAAATTTTGTTTTTGCCAATTACAGAAAACCGATAAAGTTAAGGAAGACTGTTGTTACAATGTATGACGCGGGACACATACCCGGCTCTGCGATGGTTCACATGAACTTTGGCAAAAGCAGCCTGCTGTATACGGGCGATTTCAAAACTTCCGGCACCCGGCTTCTTAAAGGGGCGGATGAAAAAATACCCGGAACAAATATACTTGTTACTGAAAGTACGTATGCGCAGCGCGACCATCCTGACAGGAACGAGCAGGAAAAAGAATTGGTAAAAACTGTACGAGAAACGCTTTCCGTTGACGGCGTGACAATAGTTGCTGGTTTTGCCGTGGGGAGGATTGACGAGATGTTGCTTGTTCTTGATCATTACGGCATAGATTATCCTGTTTTTGTGGATGGTATGGCTAAAAAGGCTTTGACAATAATCAACAAGCACCACAAGCTGCTGCGTGAGCCTGATGAGCTTGACACGGTGCTGAAAAAAGTGAAATATGTTAAAAGTGAGAACATGAGGAAAAAAATAATAAGAAATCCTTGTGTTATCCTTACAACAAGCGGGATGCTGTCCGGCGGGCCGATTGTTTCTTATCTGAAAAAG
>Ga0315281_10001897_pt1 | contig 31109 bp, 43 predicted proteins | sample YL17G07_0_MG_FD_204540 | JGI IMG/M metagenome (GOLD analysis project Ga0315281, IMG submission 204540) | Sediment microbial communities from Yellowstone Lake, YNP, Wyoming, USA - YL17G07_0 | ecosystem: Environmental > Aquatic > Freshwater > Lake > Sediment | place: USA: Wyoming | collected...
GTAAAGTTCACAGTAAAGTTAATTGCTCCTATTGCTCTTGATGCAGGCTCTCGTTTTGCTATTCGAGAAGGAGGACGAACTGTTGGAGCAGGAGCTGTAACAAAAATTCTCAAGTAAATTTGTCCTCACAACTTCGTTGTGAGGAATCAGGGCAAATTTTTTATGAGATGAATCGGCTCCGCCGATGTATCCAAGAAACATAATAAATACAATTGTGGTTGGTACTAAGACAGAATCTTTCCAAAAAGTAAGAATAAAAATAAAGGGATACGATTATCGCATTCTTGACAATTCTTGTCGACAAATTATAGAAGCAGCCATTAGATATGGGAGCGAAGTTATTGGCCCTATCCCTTTGCCTACCGAGATTCATCGTTATACAGTGAATCGTTCTACTTTTGTTAAGAAAGATGCTCGAGAACAGTTTGAAATGAGGATTCATAAAAGACTGATAGAAATTATTAATCCTAATTCCAAGACAATCGAAGCTCTTACGAATATTGATCTGCCAGCTGGAGTCGACATAGAAATTAAAATGTGATTAATCAGAGATAGAAATGATTTGCTAGTCTTAAACTTTAAAGAAAAACTGGGCTAGTGCCCAGTTTTTCAATGAACCCCGTTAGAAACTTGCGATGGTTTTAAGAGATAATTTATTATATCTTTCATTATATCTCTTAAACTCTTGCAAAAAAGTGTTTAAACACTTTTTTGCCCTAAATAATAATGGCAAGTTTCTAACGGGGTGAAAGGGACTTAAAAAAGCTATGAAGTTCATTCTCGCTAAAAAATTAAATATGAGCCAGATATTTGACGAAAAGGGAAAAGTTATACCAGTGACTATTTTAGAAACCGGCCCGGTTAAAATTATCCAAATAAAAACTAAAGAAAAAGATGGTTATGCCGCTATTCAAATAGGCTTTGGCAAAAAGAAAAATATTTCCAAACCCCTTAAGGGCCATTTGAAAAATATCGATAACTTTAGATGGTTAAAAGAGTTTAGAGTCAATGAGGACAAGAATATTGAAGGATACAAAGTAGGAGATGAGATAAAAGTTGATGTTTTGAACGAAGGAGATACAGTGAATATCCGCGGTCTCAGTAGAGGAAAGGGTTTTCAAGGAGTAGTGAAAAGGCACGGTTTTCATGGCAAAGATGCTACTCATGGAGTTAAACATGCTCATCGTCAGCCTGGTTCCATTGGCGCTACTACACCTCAGCATGTTATCAAAGGTAAAAAAATGGCTGGAAGAACTGGAGGGGAAAATATTACTGTAAAAAAAGTCAAAGTAATAAAAGTAGAACCTCAAAAAAACCTTCTTTATCTTAAAGGAGCTATTCCTGGCAAACGAGGTACTTTAATTCAAATTTCGAGTTAAACTATGAAAATGGAAGTTTACAATCAAAAAGGAGAAGTATTGGAAGAAATAGAAGTACCTCAAAATATTTTTGATGTGGCTTTTAATAATGATTTAGTGTATCAAGTTTATAAATCATTATTAAGTAATCAGAGAAAACCATTAGCTTTTACCAAAGATAGGTCAGAAGTAAGAGGTGGAGGGAAAAAACCTTGGGCTCAAAAAGGAACAGGCAGAGCCAGGCACGGTTCTATCAGATCTCCTATTTGGAAAGGAGGAGGCGTTACTTTCGGGCCTCGGCAGAAAGAAGAAAATTTGGGGAAAAAAGTTAATAAAAAGATGAAGAAAGCAAGTGTTAAAATAGTTCTTTCTCAAAAATTAAAAGATAAAGAAATTAGAATTATCGATAAATTTGAGCCAAAAGAGATAAAAACCAAAGAAATTTTTAATATTTTAAAGCAAATTTTTAAAACAGATATCACCAAAAGCATTTTAGTATTATTAGATAATAAAGAGCAGACCCTTAAAAGAGTTTTCAAGAATATTCCTAAAGTAGAAATTATGAATGTTTCCGATGTTAATATTCTTAACCTCTTCAATAATAAATTTGTGATGTTTTCTAAAGATGCTCTTGCTACTTTAGAAAAACAATTAGCTTGATTTAAATTATGAATAATCCTGAGCCTTTAATTCTGAAAAAACCTCGTTTAAGTGAAAAAAGCACTAATTTGAGATCTCAAAATCAGTATATTTTTGATGTCAAGATTAATGCCAATAAAAACACCATTAAAAAAGCTGTTGAAAATTATTATCATGTTAAAGTTGCAAAAATAAGAATTATTAGAACCCCTGCCAAACCCAAAAACTGGATGAGAAAGACTAGTTATGGTCAAGACAAGAAAAAAGCCATCGTGACTCTTCCAGAGGGACAAAAAATAGAATTAGGGGCGTAAATTTAAAGATTATGAAAAGATATAAACCAACAAGTCCGGGTAAGCGCCATTTCTCAGTTTCTGATTATTCGGTTTTGACAGTAGATAAACCTTTGAAAAAATTGGTTTCTTTTAATAAACGCCAAAGAGGCAGATCCAAAGGTCTAATTACCAGTCGACACAAAGGAGGAGGCAATAAAAAACTATATCGAGAAATTATTTTAGGAGAAGAAAAAAGAGGCATTCCCGGGATAGTTAAAACTATTGAATATGATCCTTATAGAACCACTTTTATCGCTTTAATTTCTTATCGAGATGGAGATTGGCGATATATTTTAGCTCCTGATAATTTAAAAGTAGGTGAGACTATTGTTTGCAGCGAAAAAACTCCGGCCAAAGCAGGAAACAGAATGATTCTTAAAAACATTTCAGTGGGAACTCAGATTCATAATATAGAAACTAAAACTTTGCAGGGTGGGAAGTTATCGCGATCAGCTGGCTCAGCAGGTATAATTTTAGCGCAAGAAGGTCAATATACTTTTATTAAAATGCCGTCTGGAGAAATCAGAAAAATTTTAAGCAGTTGCTATGCTTCCCTTGGTCAATTGTCTAATATTGAACATGGTCTAATCGAAATAGGCAAAGCTGGTAGATCGAGGTTAATGGGGAGAAGACCAAAAGTTAGAGGTTCAGCCATGAACGCTGTCGATCATCCTTATGGTGGAGGTGAAGGAAAAACCAAAAGAGGTACCAAGAGACCAAAAAATATTTTTGGTAAAGTTACTGGTGGTAAAAAAACTAGAAAAAAAAATAAATATTCTGATAAATTTATTGTCGAACATCGGAAGAAAAGAAAAAGATAATTTTAAATTAAAATAGTATGTCACGCTCTCTTAAAAAAGGTCCGTTCGTTGATGCCAAGTTATTAAAAAAAATGTCTCGAGTTAAAGTAGGGGATAAAACACCGATTCAAACCTATTCTCGAGATTCGGTTATTATCCCTTCGATGGTTGGTTTTGTTTTTGCCGTGCATAATGGAAAAGATTTTATCAATGTTGATATTCGAGAAGAAATGGTAGGCCATCGTTTGGGTGAATTTTCTCCTACTAGAAAGTTTATTAGACATGGTGGTAGAATGCAAAGAGAATTGGAGGCCAAAGCAAAGGCTCCAGAGGTTTCTGCTCCAGAAACTAAATCTTAATCTTATTACCTTATGGAAGTAAAAGCTTCATTAAAATATTTGAAGATCAGTCCAAGAAAAACTCGTTTGGTAACGGGTCTACTTAAAGGATTATCGGTCCCAGAAGCCGAAGCTCAATTAATGTACAATAAAAAACGAAGTAGTGAATCAATAATGAAATTATTGAAATCAGCAGTTAGTGATGCAGAAAATAATTTTCATTTGAATAAAGATAATCTTTTTATAAAATCAATTCGAGTAGATGAAGGTCCAGCTTTAAAACGTTATAGACCCAGAGCGAGGGGAGCTGTTTACACTATTAAAAAAAGAACTTCTCATATTAACATTATTTTAGATGAAATTGTCTCTTTGAAAAAAGAAGAAAAGAAAACCGAGACTAAAATAAAGAAAGAAAAAGAAAAAATGAATTTACCAAAAGAAAGGAAGATAAAAAAGACTTTTCAAAAACAAGAAGAATCCGCCTTCGCTGAAGCTTCGGCGGACAGGGAAAAAATGACCAAAAAAGTTTTACCCAAACAAAAAATCTTTAGACGCAAAGTAATTTAATGGCTCAAAAAATTAGTCCAAAATCATATCGTTTAGGCATTACTGAGAACTGGGATTCTCGTTGGTTTGATTTGAAAAATACCAAAAAGTTATTGGAAGAAGATTATAAAATTCGTCGATTTGTTTTAAAGCAAACTCAAGCAGCCAAAATAGAAAATATAGAAATAGAAAGAAAGGCCAAGGATATAAAAGTTATTATTAAAACAGCGAGACCTGGATTATTAATCGGTCGGCAGGGCATTGGCATTGAGACTCTAAGCGTCGGTCTAAAAAAACTTTTAAAAACAAATAACAAAATTAATATTGTGGTTGAGGAAGTAAAACACCCTGAGAGTTCTGCTTCAATAGTGGCTCAAAATATTGCTGAGGATATAGAAAAAAGAATTTCTTATCGTCGGGTTTTAAAACAGCATCTTTCAAAGATCATACAGCATAAAGAAGTTTTAGGAGCAAAAGTTATGGCCTCAGGTAGATTAGATGGGATAGAAATTGCTCGTGATCAATGGCTGAAAGAAGGGAGATTACCTCTAACAACCCTTCGGGCTAATATTGATTATGGTTTTAGCGAAGCTCACTGCACTTATGGCGTGGTTGGCATTAAGGTCTGGATCTATAAGGGCGAATATCAAAAAGAAACCAATTAAAATATGCTTTTACCAAAGAAAGTAAAACACAGAAAAATGCAAAAGGGGAGAAATAGATTCCGCCAAATAGATACTCGGGGAACGGAGTTAAATTTTGGCATTTTTGGCTTAAAAGTCGTTGAGGAAAAATGGTTATCATCGCAACAATTAGAGTCTGCCAGAAAAGCCATTGCCTATACGTTAAGACAAGAAGGAAAAGTTTGGATGAGAGTTTTCCCAGATAAACCCATTACTAGAAAACCGTCGGAAGTTGTTATGGGAGGAGGTAAAGGGGCAGTAGAATATTATGTCGCTCCAGTAAAACCAGGGAGAATCATTTTTGAAATAGATGGTGTTTCTGAAGCCAAAGCTCGAGAAGCTTTTAGATTAGCTGCTTCTAAATTACCCATTAAAACCATTTTTATCAAAGAGTAGACAGATTTTAAAAAATGAAAAACTCTGAATTAAAACAATTAAAAAGCAAATCCAAAGAAGAATTATATAAGTTATTATTAGATTCTTCAAAAAAACTTCAAGATTTAAAGTTTAATTTAGCTGCTGGGAAAGTGAAGAATGTACGATCAGTGAGAGCTCTGAAAAAAGATATTGCTAGAGTTTTAACTCTTTTAAACGAAATGGAAGAAATATCATAGCACCAAATTAATGTTTTAATATTTAATATGGCTGAAACAAAAACAAAACAAAAAAGACAATTAAAAGGAATAGTGGTATCAGATAAAATGCAAAAAACAGTAGTCGTTGAAGTGAAAAGATTAAAATTCCATCCCAAATATAGAAAATCCTACTGGATTTTGAAGAAATTTAAAGCCCACAGTAATAAAAATGAATATCATGTTGGCGACAAAGTGATGATTGAAGCTACGAGACCGCTGTCAAAAGATAAAAGATGGAGAGTGATTAGCCGAGCTTAAATTTGTATCTTGCTGTCTGATATATTTTGTGTTAAAGTATTTCATTAACTAACCATGATTCAACCAAGATCAATTATAAAAGTAGTTGACAATAGCGGCGCCAAAATTATCCGCTGTTTTCGAGTTTTAGGAGGTTCGTATAAAAAATATGCTGAGATTGGTGATTTAATTGTAGCCTCAGTCCAGGTGGCAGAACCGAGAAGAGAAATTAAGAAAAAAGCTGTGGTGAAAGCTATTATTGTGAGGCAAAGAAAGCCATATCGTCGTTCAGATGGTTCTTATATTAAATTTGATGAAAATGCTGCTGTTTTAGTTAATGATAAATTAGAGCCGCTTGGCGGAAGATTATTTGGCCCCTTTCCCCAGGAAATAAAAGAAAGAGGTTATGACAAAGTGGCAGCGTTAATTCCGGAGTTTGTTTAAATATATTATCATGAACATTCGTAAAGGGGATTTAGTCATTATTAAAAAAGGTAAAGACAGAGGCAAGACCGGCAAGATAATTAAAGTTTTTCCTAAAGATAACAGGCTAACGATTGAAGCTTTGAATTTAGTGAAAAAAATTAAACGAGCCAAAAAAGAGGGAGAAAAAGGCGAGATTATTTTAGTGCCCAGACCGATTCATAGAGCCAATGTGATGTTAATTTGTCCTCATTGCAAAAAACCTACTAAAATTGCCTCCAGAGTAGAAGGAAAAAAGAAAGTAAGAATTTGTAAAAAATGTGGTTCGGTGATCTCTTAATTTATGATGAAGACTCAAATTCAAAATTTTAAAGATTCATACAAAAATCTTTTTGCTGTACCTAAAATTACCAAGGTGGTAATTAATGTTGGTATTGGAAGATTGGTAGCGGATTCTAAGAACAGTGAAGAAATAATTAAAAAAATATCTCATGATATCTCAATGATTACTGGTCAGAAACCGGCTATTCGACAAGCAAAAAAATCTATTGCTAGTTTCAAAATTAGAGAAGGTATGCCGATAGGATTAATAGTAACTCTTCGAGGGAAAAGAAGAGAAGATTTTATCAAGAAGTTTGTTAATGTTGTTTTACCTCAAGCAAGAGATTTTTGGGGCATTCCTTTAAAAAGTATTGATGAGAAAGGGAATTTAAATTATGGTATAAAAGATCATTCCATTTTTCCAGAAATTAGCCGCGAACAAAATCCCTTAACTTTTGGTTTAGAAGTGACTTTTGTTCCTAATGCTAAAAATAGAGACCAGGCTATCAAATTGTATGAGTTTTTAAATTTCCCTCTTCAAAAAATTAATTAAGTTTTTTAAATAAGTTTTTATGGCAAAAAAATCAGTGATTGCAAGAGCAAAAAAGAAGCCCAAATATTCTACCAGAGAAGTGAAACGTTGTTGGCGTTGCGGAAGAAAAAGAGGATATCTGGATGATTTTGGTTTATGTCGAATTTGTTTTAGGGAATTAGCCTCTCAGGGCAAAATCCCTGGTATTAAAAAAGCAAGTTGGTAAATATTTTCAATTATGATGACGGATCCAATCAGTGATATGTTAACGAGGATTAGAAATGCTCAAGCAGTGAAGAAAACGACCGTTGATATTCCTTTTTCGAAATTAAAGTGGTCAATTTTAGAAGTACTCAAAAAGCACGGTTTTATTAAAGAGATGGAGAAAATTGGTCGAGGTAACAAAAAAATAATTGAAGTGAATTTAAAATATAGAAAAGACGGTTCTCCTAGAATTTCTCTTTTAAAACGAATTTCTAAACCTTCTCGAAGAACTTATGTTAATACCAAAGAAATCTGGTCCTTTAAGCACGGAGTTGGCATCAGAGTCATGACCACTTCTAAGGGAGTGATGGCTGATAAAGAGGCAAGAAAAGAAAAACTTGGGGGAGAGGTTCTTTTAGAAATTTATTAATTTATTCGCATGTCTCATATAGGCAAAAAATCAATTAATATTCCTGAAGGAGTGGAAGTAAAAATAGAAGGCAACGTCTTAAAAGCTAAAGGGCCAAAAGGTGAGGGGTTTTTAAATATCCCGGATAGTCTGAAAGTGGAAATCTCCAACAATAGTTTAAATGTTAGCCCCATTAGAGATGAAAAAGATACTAAAGCTCTTTGGGGAACAACAAGGGCTCATCTTAATAATTTAATTAAGGGATTAACTCAAGGATTCCAAAAAGATTTAGAGATAGAGGGAGTGGGTTATCGAGTTAATGTCGAAGGAAAGAATTTAGTCTTAAAAGTTGGTTATATCAACCCAGTGAATTTAGAGATCCCAGATGATATAGAAGTGAACATTGAGAAAAATTCTATTTCTGTGAGTGGAAATTCTAAAGAGAAAGTGGGGCAATTTGCCGCAAACATAAAAGCCGTTAAACCAGTGGAACCTTATAAAGGGAAAGGCATTCACTATAAAGGAGAAAGAATCAGAAGAAAAGCTGGTAAAAAAATAGCCACCACAGGGACGTAAAATTCTCTAAGAGACAAATATTAAAATATGATAAAAAATAATAAAATACAGCAAGAAAGAAGAAAAAAAAGAGTCAGAGCTAAAATTTATGGTACTTCAGAAAAGCCCAGGCTTTCTGTTTTTCGTTCCCTGAATCATATTTATGCTCAGCTTATTAATGATAACGAAGGAAAAACTTTAATTTCTGCTTCAGATTTAGAATTGAAAAAAGATAAAAAAACGATTAAAAAGACATTAGCTCGGGAAGTCGGCAAATTAATCGCCTCAAAAGCTAAAGAGAAAAATATTAATCAAATAGTTTTTGATAGGAGCAGTTTTAAATATCACGGCCGAGTGAAAGAATTGGCTGAAGGAGCTCGGGAGGCTGGTTTAAAATTTTAGAACATTAAATTTATATTAATTATGATGTATGGTAGAACAAACAAAAAACCAGAAGGGGAATTTGAACAATATATTTTAGATATTGCTCGAGTGACCAGGGTAGTGGCTGGTGGCAAAAGATTGAGTTTTAGAGCGACAGTAGCTCTGGGCAGTAAAAACGGGCATCGAATAGGTGTTGGTATTGGCAAAGGTCATGATGTGAGTCAAGCTATTGAGAAAGCTGTTTATAATGCTAAGAGGCAGATGATTGAAGTGTCAGTAAAAAATGGCACTATTCCTTTTGAAGTAAAAGCCAAATACAAAGCAGCAGAAATTATTCTTAAACCCAGTCAGAAAGGTAAAGGTATTATAGCTGGCGGAGCAGTCAGGAATTTATTAAAACTCGCCAATATTAGTGATGTTACAGCTAAGATAGTAGGTAAAACCAGCAATGCTATTAATAATGCCCAAGCGACAATGGAAGCTATTCAACAATTAAATATTAAAGAAGATTAAGCTATGCAAATCCACGAACTACAACCTTTAAATAAACCCAAAAAAAGGAAAAGAATTGGTCGGGGTGGCAAGAGGGGTAATTATTCTGGCAGAGGATCTAAAGGACAAAAATCCAGAGCAGGAGCGAAAATTAAACCTCAACTAAGAGAGATAGTGAACAAATTTCCTAAAAAAAGAGGAGAAGGTTTTAAAACCCTTAAAGAAAATATTATCATAATTCATTTGCAAGATCTACAAAGAGTTTTTCCTCAAGGAGGAAAAATTACGCCTCAAATTTTAGAAAAAGCCGGCTTGATTAAACGATTAGCTAATCAAAAATTAAGAGTGAAAATTTTAGCGAAGGGGGATTTAAAAACTAAATACGAGATTCGAAATTGCCTCTTGTCTGAAAAAGCAAAAGAAGCGATAATAAAAGCAGGAGGGAAAGTTCAAATTAAGCAAGAGAAATAAAATTTATGTTGAAAAATTTTCTGGCTTTATTTCGCAGCCCTGATTTAAGAAAAAAAATATTGATTGTTTTAGCTCTTTTGGCTGTTTTTAGAATCATGGCTGCTATTCCTTTACCAGATGTTAATCCAGAGAAGTTAAGAGCTTTTTTTCAGGCCAACCAATTTTTTGGCTTATTTAATGTTTTTACCGGAGGGGCTTTTAATAATATTTCCATTGTGATGCTTGGTGTCGGTCCTTATATCACCGCTTCCATTATTATGCAGCTTTTGACCATGGTTTTTCCTAATTTGAAAGAATTTTTCTATGAAGGCACAGATAAAGAAAGAGCTTTATTTGAACAGTATACGAGGCTTGCAACTATTCCTTTAGCCTCTCTTCAGGCTTTTGCCTTTTTGAATTTATTAAAAAGCCAGGGGATAATTTCTTTTTCTTCGCCCCTTAATTTAATCAGAGATATTATTCTGGCTACCGCTGCCTCCTTTTTCTTAATGTGGCTTGGAGAATTAATGACGGAGCAAAAAATAGGCAATGGTGTTTCTTTTATTATTTTTACTGGTATAGTTATTAGTTTGCCAAAAGAAATTGCCCAAACCATTATTTCTACTGATCCAACGAGAATACCTAATATGATAGCTTTTTTTGTTGTCTCTTTATTGATTATTATTGGAGTAGTGTTTATTTCCCAGGGTCAAAGAAAAATTCCTGTGAGTTATGCCAAACAAGTCAGAGGTACAAAAATTTATGGAGGGGCAGACACTTATCTTCCTTTAAGAGTCAACCAGGCAGGAATGATCCCTATTATTTTCGCTATTTCTATTCTGATGTTTCCTCAAATGATAGGCAATTTTCTTTCTGCGTCTCACAATGCTACTCTCTTAAGAATTGCTTTAACTCTGAAGAATTTTAACTCTACTTCCTGGCTGTATTTAATAATTTATTTCGCTTTAGTATGTTTATTTACCTTTTTCTATACTTCCATCACTTTTGAGCCGGAAAGCATTGCTGATAATCTTCAAAAAAGAGGAGGTTTTATTCCTGGCTATCGACCCGGTCAGACAACAACCAATTTTCTATCTAATACTTCAAGAAGAATTACTCTTTTTGGGGCTATTTTCTTGGGTTTGATCGCTATTTTGCCAATCATTTTGGCAAAAGCTACTGGCATTACGACTATGGCTATTAGCGGCGCCTCAATTTTAATTATGGTAACAGTAGCTATAGAGACCATAGAAGCCTTAGAAGCTCAATTAATAATGAGAGAATATGAAATCTCTTAATATTATTTTTTTAGGTCGTTCTGGATCTGGAAAGGGGACTCAGCTGGCTTTATTAAAGAAGCAGTTTTCTTTAGTGGAAATTGATACTGGTAGTTTGCTGAGAAGGTTTATCAAGCAAAAAAGTTATCTTTCTCAAAAAACAGCAGAAGTTATTGATAAAGGAGATTTAGCGCCTGCTTGGTTAGTAGCAAATCTTTGGCTAAAGAAAATTTTAAATATCTCCTTGAGCAAAGGAGTAATTTTTGAAGGTAGCCCAAGGTGTTTAGAAGAAGCTAAAATTTTAGATGAAGCTTTAAATTGGTTAGGAAGAAAAAATATTAGAGTAATTTATTTAAACGTTTCAGAGAAAGAAGTAATAAGAAGATTGTCTGTGAGAAGGATTTGTTCTCAATGTGGCAGAGAATATTCTTTAGAATTTATCCCGGGTTTAAAAAAATGTCCTCTTTGTGGAGGGACGTTAATTCGTCGTGCTGATGATTACCCTAAAGCCATCAAAAACCGGATGCTTTATTTTAAGAGAGATATCATTCCTGTGATTAATTATTTTCGCCAGAAAAAAATGCTGGTAGAAGTTGATGGTTTGGGTACAGTGGCAGAAGTTTATCAGCGGATAATGAAAATATTAGCGTGATTAACTTAAAAGACAGCAAAGATATTGCTATTCTTCGAGAGGGCGGTAAAAGATTGGCAAAAGTAATGAAAGTTTTAGTCAGAGAGGCCAAGCCAGGCGTTTCTGCTGCTTTTTTGGACGCCCTAGCTTATAAAATGATAAAAGAATACGGAGGTTATCCCTCCTTTTTAAATTATCAAGCTGATTTTGCTGATCGGCCTTTTCCTAATAGTTTATGCGTTTCTCTTAATGATGTTATTGTTCACGGCATTCCTAGAAAAGATATAATTTTAAAACCAGGAGATCTTGTTTCTTTAGACTTAGGCATGGAATATCAAGGGTTATTCACCGATCACGCTATTAGTTTTGGCTTAGGTAGAATGACTTTAGAAGAAAATAAATTGATTAAAACTACTAAAGAGGCTCTTTTAAAGGCTATTAAAGTAGCTCGGCCTGGTAAGACTCTGGGAGATATAGGTTATGCTATAGAAAACTGCGCGACAAAAAATGGTTTTGTCGTTATTAGGGATTTAGTGGGACATGGCGTAGGTTATGCTGTTCATGAAGAGCCTCCAGTATTTAATTATGGAGAAAAAGGAAAGGGGATGAAATTAGAAGCTGGCTTGGTGATTGCCATCGAGCCAATGATAACCTTTGATAATGGCAGTATTAAGGAGATGAGCGACGGGAGTTTTGCTACTTTAAACGGGAAAAAAGCTTGTCATTTTGAACATACCATTGCTATTTTAAAAAACAAGACCATTATTATTACCAGATGATTTGAGTTATCAATGTCCAAAGAATTAATTACTATTCTGATCGCTTTGTCTCCTTTGGCCGAATTAAGGGGAGCTATCCCTGTGGCTGTGGGAATTTATCATTTTTCTTGGTTGAAAGCTTTTGTCCTAAGTTTCCTGGGTAATATTTTATTCATCATTCCTCTTATTTGGTTTTTGGAAAAATTTTCGAATTTTTTGATGGCAAAGTCGCAATTTTGGAGAAAATTATTTAATTGGATTTTTGAGCGCACAAGAGTGAAAATAGAAGCCAAGTACAAAAGATATAGCCATTGGGCCTTAGTGATTTTTGTTGCTGTTCCTTTACCCATGACTGGTGCTTGGACTGGTTCCATTGCCGCTTATTTATTGGGCATCAATAAGAAAAAGGCCTTTCTTTTGATTAGCTTAGGGGTTTTTCTTGCTGGTTGCTTGGTAACGATTCTTACCTTATTGGGCAAACAACTGATTTAAGAGTATACTGATAATATGAAAAAATATCTTTTGTTTAATTTTAAAACTAATCCGTCAAATTTAATTCAACTGAAACAGTTGCTCAAGATTTTTCAAGGTTATTCACCTAAAATAACAGAAAAATTCAAAGTAATTTTATTTCCTCCTGATATTTATTTAATTGAAAGTAAAAAAAACTTAAAGGCAAAATTTATTCTCGGAGCTCAAGACGTTTTTTGGTTTAATAAAATTCAAGCCACTGGAGAAATTACCCCTTTGATGTTAAATTCTTTAGGAGTGCAATATATAATTATTGGTCATTCAGAAAGAAGACGCTATTTAGACGAAACAAATAAAATAATAAATTGGAAAATAAAAGCCTGTTTGAATAATAAATTAATTCCAGTTTTATGCGTTGGAGAACAGGAAAAAGATAAAGATGAGTTAAGGCCAAATTTTCGCACCAAACAAGAAATTTTTGAACAATTGAATTATGCCTTTCGGGGATTAAAAATAAATTCACCAGCTGACGGAGCTAATTTAATGATTGCTTATGAGCCTGTTTGGGCGATAGGCAAGGGAGTTGCTCAAAATTTAAAAGCCAGCCAGGCTATTATGGCTTTAATTCGTTTTTGGCTTTCTCGGCGCTTTGGGGAGAAAATAGCCAAATACATTCCCATTCTATATGGAGGATCAATAAATCACCAAAATATTAAAGAATTTCTTTCCTCGAAAGATATCAACGGTGTTTTAATTGGCAGCGTTTCTACCAATAAAATTGAGTTAAGTAAAATTTTCAAACGACTAACAACTAATAACTAATAACAATATGGATAAAAATCTTCAAAATTTGTTTTTTAAGTTTTTAATGGCTTTTGTCATTATTTTATCTCTAGGAGTTCTGAGTTGGGGTTATTATAACTATCGTCAAGCTCAAAATATCGTGAATCCAGATAGAATAATTGCTTTTACCGAAGAAGGGAAAGTTATTGCCAAGCCAGATATTGCTAAGGTAAGTTTTTCGGTTGTTACTCAAGGCATCGAGGCAACGGCAGTGCAGGCGGAAAATAATCAAAAAATGCAAAAGGTGATTGATTTTGTGAAAAAACAAGGAATAGTTGATAAAGATATTCAAACTACTAATTATTCTTTAAATCCTCAATATGATTATACCTGGTGCCGAAAAAGCAAAGACGATACTCGCTATTGTTCACCCAAAATTATTGGTTATGAATTAACCCAGAGCGTGGAAGTGAAAATCAGAGACTTTGATAAAATCAATATTATTATTGGTGGTTTATCTGATGCTGGAGCGAATCAAATCTCCAATATTAGTTTTTCTCTTGACGAACCAGAAGATTATAAAAATCAAGCCAGGATCGAAGCACTTAAGAAAATAGAAAAAAGAGCTCAACTTTTAAGCAAGGAAACATCTTTAAAATTAGGGAAAATTGTGAGCGTTTCAGAGAGCGGAATTTATCCAGTATATCGAGAAGCAATGAAAGCAACTAATGAAGCACCTTCTTCGGTGCCGGCACCAATTGAAACTGGCACCCAAGAAATTACTGTTACTTTGACTGTAAGTTATGAAATAAAGTAACAAGCTCGGAATATATTTTCTTCGACCCGCTCGCTCGCCCAGCGCGCTCGCTCGCTTAGCCTCCGCCTCGCTCTCTCACTCGCTTCGCTCGTTCGAACCATGCCCGCTCGGCTCCGGATGGTCTCAGAAAAATATATTCCTCGCTCTTAAGGTTTAGAAATTTAAAATTTATTAGTGGCCTCTTCCCTGAATCATGAGTCCTAGTTAAGACTCGCTCCTTTGCGGTCTACATTGAGTAGGAGGCTTTTTTAATTAGAGTTAAAGAATGTTTGAAGTTGTGGTATAATAGAAAAAGAAAGGTCGAAACGATAATTTAAAATTTAACCAACTAAAATTATGCAAAAAATCATTAACTTCTTAAAAACTAACTATTTTGTTAAAGGTTTGATTTGTTTTGTGGTATTCGTCATAATAGATCTTGCTTTTTCACCTTATGGGAGAGTGAGCAGTGGTTTACCGCCAAAATCAGACATTCTATTATATGACGGTTTAAAAGGTATTTTTGCAATAATTTCTTTAATTTTCTTTGTTTTTTCTACTATTAAAGAAAATAAAAACAAACTTATTCTTAGAATTATTTCGGCAGGTTTCGTCTGCCTTCTTTCGTTTTGGTTGATTGATAAGATAATTTTCTTAATAAAATAAATCTATAAAAGATAAAATTAAAAAAGTAAAAGGATTGATTCAAACTCCATTATTAATAGGGATTATAATCTCTCTTATAGTCGTAGTTGGAATTGGTTATGGAATATTTAAAAATCATATTGCCACTACTTCCAATACAGTAACAGTAGAAGAATTTATGAAAGCTCGGATAGAAAGAAATATGGAAAAAGCTTCATCTTTTCTTACTGACAATGCGAAAACGCAATATTCCTCAGGAAAATTAACTTTACTTGGAACATCTAATCCTCATTTTGCTGATTTTAAAATTTTGGAAACACAAAAATTAAACACTACTCAATTTAGGTTTAAAGTTAGAATTAATGAGGAATATACCGGTCAGGGCAAAGTAGGATATTTTGATGAAACTTTAACTGTGATTAAAAAGGGAGATAGATATCTAATAGATTCAGCTGAACGAGGCGAATATACTAATCTTGTGCAAAAAGTTAATTACGGCCCTCATCCCTATTTTAATAATATTTATGGGTTTATCTTAATGTCTGATCCTAATCAATTAAATCCTTATACAGACTATCCTGATCTATATTCTTTTCAAGTAATTCCCATAACTGAAAACTGTGGAGACATTACCTTAACTTGTCCTCCGGCAACAATTATTCCAGGTTTTAGGATAGATGTAGATAAACGACCTCCGCTACCTTTAACTCAAAAAATGGTTTTCCCGAATAATCCAGTACCTTTTTGTTTTATTAAAGGAATTCCTGAATACGGCGCAGGTTCAATATATGGCAGTTATTATTATATTACTATCACAAAAGATAACAGGTGTTTTGCTATGCGCTTTGTAATTCATAAAGCGAACTGCGAGATGTTTGGCATTAAAGAACAAATAGACAAGTGCGCTCAAGATGAAGATAGAAAAGACCAAATTCCTGACGAATACGTTAAAACATTTAAATTTATACAATAAGGGGATAAATTTTTTATTGCTGGATTATAGTTCTAACGTTATTCACGATGCGGAGCCAACTATTGACTATTAGCATAAAATATGTTATATATAAGATACCTTGTAATAAGGTATTTTTAGTTCTTTGAAAAATATCTTACTACCTGGTATCTAATTGATCATTATCTTTTTAGTGGTTAGTTATATGCCAGGTAGTCTATGAAGTTAATTTATTTGAAAGGCGGTGAAGAAATGAAGAAATTGTTGTTTCTGTTTCTGATTGTAGTCTTTGTTTTTGTAAGTTGTAATGAAAGTTATATTAGTGAAAAAACAATACCTGCAGAAAAAGCAATCGCTAAAGAAAATACTGCCGTAACATCTGTTCCTGTATTAGAAAAAATGACGATACCAGAAACAGTTTCTGTTATTGGGGTGGGGGATATGATGTTAGGGTCAAACTATCCGTCTGAAAAATATTTGCCTCAGAAGAATATTCTGGAAAATGTAGAAGATATCTTGAAAGATGCTAATATAGTATGTGGAAATTATGAAGGAACTTTTCTTGATAAAGGAACGACTACGAAAAATTGTTCTGAGTGTTTTTCTTTTCGAACTCCGGAAAATTATGCAAAGTTTCTGAAAGGGTTTACTTTTATCTCTTTGGCAAATAATCATTCCAATGATTTTGGGAGTGAAGGGTGCAAAAACACTATAAAATCTTTAACTGAGAACAAAATTAGCTTTGCGGGTTTGAAAGGATATCCTTATTCTATTGTAGAAAAAAATGGCATTAAATTTGGTTTTTGTGCTTTTGGACCTGATGAATATAGCGGCATATTCCATTTTAGCGACGCCTCAAAGATAATCAAAGAAGCTAAAAAACAATGCGATGTGCTTATTGTAAATTTTCACACTGGAGCGGAAGGACAAAATGCCCAACATGTTACTCGCAAGACAGAGTATTTTTTAGGAGAAAATCGCGGTGATCCTTATCATCTTGCCAGAGAAGCTATTGATGCTGGTGCAGACATAGTATTTATGGAAGGCCCACATGTAACTCGCGCAATAGATCTTTATAAAAATAGATTTATTGCTTATTCACTAGGAGACTTTGCCACCTATGGGCAGTTTAATACTACTGGTGTTTATGGCATTGCTCCAGCGATAAAGGTTGTCGTGAATTCACATGGAGAATTTCAGAAAGGATACATTTATTCTATAAAGCTTATAGATAAAGGTATACCGATTGTTGATAAAGATAAGACTGTTATTAAAAAAATAATTGAACTTGAGAAAACTGACGTTCCAAAAGCTCCATTAATAATTAAAGATAATGGAATTATTGAAAAAAGATCCAAGTAATTTGTGGGGTACATTAAGTACCCCATTTTTATTTATTTTGGGAATATTATAAGATTATTCAATTATTAGAATAACCATAAAAAAGCCTTTATTTAAAAGGCTTTTTTAATTAGGATTAAATAATGTTCGAAGTTGTGGTATAATATAAATAAAGAATAATGCCTAAATTAAGTTTTGTTTACAAAAAAGACGGATTATTAGAGATTTATAAAGATGCCTGTCGAGTTTTTAAAGTACCATTTAATCCAAATGATTTTTTAAAGAATTATCCCCAACAAGACATAAATCCGACTTCTTGGATTGAATATTGGAAAATTAATGAAAGGAATATTATCGCCGATATTGAAAAGGTTTATCGGTCATTCCCTGAAAGAGAAATTATCATTGGTTTATTTCCCAAGAAAGACATTTTTTGGCAGTTTCCCTACTTCCAAAAAACTTATATCTTTGGTTATACCTTTGGTTATTTCAATATAAACAAAGCTGCGATTATTTTATGTCCTTCTATTCTTACTGCCCAAGGTAGAGTATTCTCGTTTCGACTTTTAATTCATGAGCTTTTCCATGCCAATGATATGCTCTACCATGAATTTGGCTGGGTAGATGACGAAAAACATAAATGGATTGATGAGCAAGCTTGGAAGATAGGTAAGAAATACTTTAGATATATCCCTTCTCCCTCTCAAATTTGATGTTATCTATTAAATTTTTTTAACCTTGACTTTTAGTATAAAGTGTGCTATGTTTGTATTACCCTGAATAGGGTGTTTTTAGTTCTTTGAAAAAGACCTCCAACTAGATAGCAGTAAAATGTTCACTATTTTAGCGTGCATTTTACTGCTATCTAAATAATTATTAAAATATATTAAAGGAGGTGAAGTAATGTTAGAAAAAGCATTTGAACTAATGAGGCAGAGCAAAAGCCTTGGAGAGTGGTTAGGTAGAGCATTGATTCTCTTTATGATTATAGTGCTAGTATTGATACCGTTTGAAGCTATATTAATTATAGCTTCGTTAGTATTAAAGGAATTTGGGTGGTTTGCTTGTATTGAAGTTGCTCTGGGTTTGTTCTTTTTTTATGGAGTGTATCTGCATATTATCGAAAATGCAGATGTGTTTGAAGATGTACTTGGAAAAGCGAGACAGGAACAGAAGAAAAGCAAAAAAGGAGGTGAATATAATGGACAATAAGAGGAAGGGCGAAATTACTTTAGCTTTAGTAGAATTACAACTCAGACAGAAAACATCTCTTGGTAACATTTCCCGTCTCAAAAAAGAAGTGGACGATTTAATAAAGGAACCAGAACTGGAGGCTATTAATGTAACATATATAGAACTTATTGAAATCATAAAGAGCCTGGTAGAAAAAATTTTTGAAAAGCAAATAAGAATGGTCTAGTCGCCAAACAAGAAAGAAAGTAAAGTGGGGTTTGTTCCCTAAAAGGGGTAGTTAGGCTTTCTTTGTAAATAAAACAAAGCTAGGTCTAGAACAAGAACCTATCCTTTCTTCTCCCTTTCTCTAAGAAAAATTAAGAAACAAAAAAAGAAAGGAGGTAATAAAGATGGAAAAACGATTAATTGCTCTTTTGGTTCTGATTTTGTTAGTGACAGCGTCAGTGTTTACCACATTACTTTTTTTGGTGCCCGATTTTACTATAGGCACATTTATAACGCCGCCAGGATTGTTAGTAATCGCAGTTTTAATGGTTGGTGTTATAATCGCTTATAGTTTGGTCATATGGACTTGGAAAAGTCCACGTGGCCCACCAGAGAAATAATTGTGGAAAGGGGAGGTTTTTACCTTCCCCTTTTATTTTCTACAGGTTCTAACATCGTCCAGTACACGGAGCTATTTTGATAACAATTGGATTAATAAGAATAAAGAAAGGATATAGTGAGTTGAGGAGTAGGGTAATCCACTCTTTTGCTTTAAATTCAAATGCTTTAAATTCAAACCTTCACTTCTATCTCAAACCTTATTGATCTGGGATATTGTCCATAATGTTTTAAATCTAGGTCCCTCAGCTCACTATTGACCAATATTTATTTTAGTGATATAATATGAATACTCTGTAATAGGGTATTTTTAGCACTTTGACAACTTAAAATATCTTCTTGTCATCATAGAGATCCTTATTTTTTGGTGTTTCTATGATGGCAAGAAGAATTTTGCTATCTTTTCTGGTGGAGATAACTCCTCAAATTATAAAGCCAGAAAAAGGAGGAAATAAAGATGGAAGATGCTATTAAGAAGGCAGAGGAAGTTTTAGATAAGGTTAATTTACATTGGGATCCCGAGTCAACGGCTATAGCAGGTTTAGGTTATGCCCTTTTGGCACTGGCCAAAGTTATCGAGGAATCTTTGGAGAAGAAAACTGAAAAATAGCACTTTGAATGTCGAAAGCCCCGAGATAATATCAACGGGTTTTTTTATTTTCAACAGGTTCGAACCTTGTTCATTAAACTCTATTAATTTAAAAAGCCTCTCTTAATGAGGCTTTTTTAATTAGGTGGAAATAAAAAGATTTAATAATTAACTCGTTCGTTGCGTTTCAGGCGCTCTAAAGCTGCTTCTAAAATATCATTGATTAAATCATCATAAGTTTTATTAAGAAATTGATAGATCCGAGGAAAATCAGAATGATTAGGTTCTAAACCAACAATGGCATTGGCTTCTAAAACATAAGGGGTGCCAGAATGATCAACACGGACATCAAAACGGGTGACATCTCTTAAATTCAGAGTAGTGAAAGCTTTGGCTACGGTATTAGTAATTCGTGATAAAACTTCTGGAGGAAAACGTGCTGGCAAATAATAGGAAGCTTTTTCTGAATAATCAGTTTTAAATTTAAAGGTTTGAATGCCATTAGAGGCTTTGGCCTCCTTTTTACTTAAGGGCGAAAAATCTATTTCCATCGGGGGAAAAACTTGAGGAGGAAAATTCCCTAAAACACCCACGGTTACTTCCGTGCCATCAATAAATTGCTCAATCATGACTGGTTTTTTAAAACGCTCCAACACTTTAGAAGCTACTTTTTGAACCTGTTCAAAATTAAAACAAATTGATTTGGAAGAAATACCAATACTGGCGCCTTCAAAAATTGGTTTGACAATTACGGGAAACTCATTAATTGGCTGAATAGATTCTTTTAAAGAAGAAACAACTTGATATAATTTAGGAACTGGTAATCCAATTGTTTCCAGTGTTCGTTTCATGGCTACTTTATTTAAAGCCAAAGATATGCCTACAGGAGAAGAACCAGTGTAAGGTATTTTTAACTCATCAAGAATAATGGGCACGTAAACTTCCCCAAAAATACTATTACCCTCAGCCATATTAAAGACTATCTGGGGCCGCTCCAAAGCTAAATTATAGAATAAGGCCTTGGAGTTGGCTTCGTATAGTTTTACTTGATGCCCTTTAGCCTGAAGCGCTTTTTTAAGGGCTTCGATAGTGATGGGACTGTCATAAACCGCATTTTTTTCGCTCTCGCTTTTACGCAGATTAAAAGCTATACCTACTTTCATGGGAGTTGAAAATTATTTAATTTCTTTAAAAGTATACAATAATGGAACAAAATGTAAAGAGAAAAAAGGTTAATCAAGGAATAAATAATAATTTAAAAATATTATAAAATGTGTTATAATCAAGAAAGATAATTGTATGGAAAATTTAACACCGGAAATTGTTAAGAACAAACGAGTTTTGATGCGGGTGGATTTCAATGTTGATATTGATGAGACAGGTAAGATCATTGATGATTTTCGGATTCAAAGAACTTTGCCAACAATCAAGTTTTTAAAAGAAGAAAGCGCTGAAAAGATTATTTTAATTTCTCATTTGGGTCAGCCGGAAAAAAACGCTTTTTGGACAGAAAAGTTTACTCTTAAACCCATTGCTGATTATTTAGAAAAAATATTGAAAGAAAAAATTTCTTTTTGTTCTTTAAAAAATTTTCAAGAGATTAAAGAAACGATAGCTAAATCCGAAAAAGGCGCCATTTGGTTGCTGGAAAATATTCGTTATCACGAGGCTGAAGAGAAAAATGATAAAGATTTTGCTCATGAATTATCTCAATTAGGAGATATCTATATCAATGAAGCTTTTTCTGTTTCTCATCGAGAAGTAGCGTCTCTCTGTGCCATCACAAAATTTTTGCCTTCTTATCCAGGATTTTTATTGGAAGACGAGATTAAACACTTAAATAATATTATTATTAATCCCAAACCACCACTAGTTATTATTTTAGGCGGAACAAAAGTTGAAGATAAATTGCCTCTGATTGATATTTTCTCTTTAAAAGCTCATTGGCTTTTAATTGGAGGAGTAATAGCTAATACGATTTTAAAGGCCTGGAAGTTTGAAATAGGGAGTTCATTATACGAAGAAAAAATAATAGAGAAAGCTAAGAATTTGGGCTCCAAAACAGCTGAATTAATTTTACCTGGTGATTTTTTTGTTTTAGATAAAAAGCAACAAAAGAAGAATAGGGAATTAGGACAAGTAGAAAAAGGAGATAATATTTTAGATATTGGCCCAATAGCCGCTTCTACCTTCAGAGATATTGTTAAAAAAGCCCAGACAATTTTTTGGAATGGACCAGTGGGGAAAATTGAAGATCAAAGATTCCAAGAGGGCACCAAGGAAATTCTAGAGGCTGTCATTCAAAACAAAGAGGCGAAAACAGTGATTGGTGGCGGTGATACTCTAAAAAGTCTTAAAATTCTAAATTCTAAATTTCTGCTTGTGCAAGCAGACCAAATTCCAGATTCTATTTTTCTTTCTACGGGCGGGGGAGCTATGCTTCAGTATTTAGCTGGTCAAACTTTACCCGGATTGAAGGCTTTAGAAAAAATATGAAAAATATTATTGTTTTCTATCACATTAAAGATAATGACGGCTTAGGTTCTGCTTGGTCAGCTTGGAATAAATTTAAAGATAAGGCCGATTATTTTGGTCTTGATTATCATTTTGATATCAATTTTGATTATCATCATAAAAAAATTTATTTCTTGGATATTCATCCTGCGGTAAAAAAAATAGAGCTATTACGAAAAAATAAGAACTATTTAATCTTAATTGATCATCACTTATCAAGCCAGCCAATTTTAAAATTATTCAATGAATACAAATTTGATCTTAGGCATTCAGCCGCTGTTTTAACTTGGCAATATTTTTTTCCCAAGAAAAAAATACCTAAGATTTTAAAATATATTGAAGATATTGATATTTGGAAATTAAAAATTCCTCATAGCCGCGAAATCAATAATGCCATTGATTTTTATAATGGAGATTTTACTCATTGGAATACTTTAGCCAAAAACATAGAACAACCGCTCAAACGAAAGCAATGCATAAAAATTGGTCAAATTATTTCTCAATATCAAGATAAATTAATAGAAAAAATTGTTAATAAGGCAAGATTGGTTAAATTTGAGGGTAAAACAATTTTAGCGGTTAATTCTCCTATTTTAATTTCTGAGGTAGGTAATGTCTTAGTTAAAAAAAGACCACCGTTAGCCATTGTTTGGAGTGAAATCAATGGCAAAATATGGTGTTCATTGCGTTCCAATGGTGATTGTGATGTTTCAAAAATTGCGGAAAAATATGAAGGTGGGGGTCAAAAAGGAGCAGCTGCCTTCTATTTAAATCCAGGAGAATCAATTCCTTGGCAAGAAATATAATGCAATATTTATGACTAATCAATTAATAATTTTTACTGATGGCGGTTCTCGAAATAATCCTGGTCCAGCAGCCATCGGGGTAGTGATAGGTGATAAAGAGTACGCTGAATATCTTGGAGAGACCACCAATAATGTGGCTGAATATCAAGCAGTGATTTTTGCTTTGAAAAAAGTCAGACATCTTTTAGGCAAAGAAAAATTAAAAAATACTGAAATAGTAATTAATTTAGACTCAGAATTAGTAGCTAATCAGTTAAATGGCAAATACAAAATTTTGGAATCAGATCTTCAGCCTCTGTTTATCAAGGTTTGGAATTTAAAATTTGATTTCCCAAACTTAAATTTTCACTATATTCCCAGAGAAAGGAATAAGAGAGCGGATAAATTAGTTAATGAAATTCTGGATAATGAAAATCAAAAACCACTCCTTTAGGGAGCGGTTTTTGATTACTAATCGAATTTATAAGCCGAATTCTGTTCTCGTCGATAAGACGAGTAGTAGCCATTTATCTAGCCCTTTGATTACTCTCGGGGTCAAGCGAGTACTCCCCTCACTTGAAAGTTGCCAGCGCCTTCGGCGCTAAAAGGTGTTTTTAAACACCAGTAACTTTCAAGTGAGGGGCACGACTCTTGCATCCAACAAGGATTTAGCCGTTTCATCCTTCGATTTCGCTCAGGATAAACCTAAGCTATTTCGAAGATTCGCCAAGCACATAATAAATTATATGCTTGGCGTCTCGTGCCTTTCGGCACTCGACGTCTCTGTTCGCACCTCTATACCAGCTACTGCTTTTAATGTTACCATTAAAAGCTTCAAGCTAGCACGGTGGCTTTTAACCACTGTTTTATCCTGAGAATCAGGATAGATGTTCGGACTTTCCTCCCCCTCACTTGAAAATTGCCAGCGCCTCCGGCGCTAAAAGGTGTTTTTGAACACCAGCAACTTTCAAGTGAGGGGGCGGCTACCCAATTCGATCTCTACCATTATACCTTAAAATGTGTTATATTACAAGAGAAAAGGAAATTTAATGAAAAAATTTTTTTTAAATATCGCTGTTTTCATAGTGAGTCTTTTGATTCTAGGTTTGGTTATTTATTTAGGTCAATTTTTTACGAAATTAAAATATACTAATCAAACCTTACTTAATTCTCTCGAAACTTCTTATCAGAATTCTTTTACTGATTGGAGTAAGACTCTTGAAGAAATCAATGCTACGAGGGACTCTTTTCAAAAAACTTGGGATGATTTTACCTTACTCTCAAAACTTAGTGCTGATGTTAAATTACGAGAAACTCTTAATGCTCTAGCGAATGATCTCGAAACGATACAAAAGGGAGAATTATTAGCAGGGATGGTGAAAAATGATGCTCATAAAAACGATCAGTCTTTAATCACGCTTTTAGATTTAACTCAAAAGTTAAGCTCTCTTGAGAAATATCATTTAAATTTTGTTCAAAATCTCCAATATCAAATTAAAAATTGGTTGATTTTTTTGGGCCATGATGAACCTAAAAATTATTTATTGGTTTTTCAAGAGCCAAATGTTCCTCGACCAAGCGGCGGTTTTCTTGGCGCTTACGGGATTCTGGCTTTTAATCAGGGTAAAACGACTCTGGCAGGAGATAACATTTTTGATTTGGATGATTTATTGTTAAATAAAATCATTCCACCTTATCCTTTGCAAACTATTAGTAATAAATGGTTTTTTCATGATGTTAATTGGTTTTTTGATTTTCCTTCAACCAGCAGAAAGATCATAGAGTTTTATCAAAAGACAGGCTTAACCCCATCAGTTGACGGAGTAATAGCTGTCAATGATGCAGTGATCGAGTCGATTTTAAATATTAGTGGCCAAATTGAGTTAAAAGATTATGGTTTAACAATTGATTCCAGCAATTTTATTCCTTTTTTCACTAAACAAATAGAGGATGGCGCTCAATCTGTTTCAAGCGAGGGGCGAGAGATATTTTCAGTTTTTATTCAATCTTTATTTAACAAGCTGCAGGAAATTCCATCTGAACAATTCGCTCAAATTTCAAATATTTTAATGGAATCGTTAAAAAACAAAGAGATTCAAATATATAGCTCTGATGATGAAGTAGAATACTATTTTGATTCTTTAGATTGGGCAGGTAAAATAACAGAAAGCAAAAACGATTATTTAGCCGTAGTCTTTAATAATATTGAAAAGGGGTTTGCTAAAGACGAACGACAAAAAAATGTTAATTTAGAAACTAAGATATCCTCCAGCACTATTACAGATATTTTAAAGATTAGTAGTCAATCTTTATCAGTAAAAGACAAGAATTTAGAGACCTTTTTGAAGATCTACCTACCAAAAGGCGTCACTATTATTGATTCTACAGGAGGTTATTTCAAAAAAATAGATAACAATTGGCCTTACGAGAAATTAGATTATCAAATCGATTCTGATTTGGAGATTATTGAAAGCAAAAAAATTATTGATGAAGCCAGGAACATAGAAATTTTTGAAGAAGGCTCAAAAACAGTTATCAGTACGTGGGTGAAATTATCTTCACAACCATTCTCTTTAACTTATCAACTGCCATTTCCAGGGGAAGATTTGAATAACTGGGAAATAAAAATTCAAAAACAGAGCGGCCAAAACGTGAATTTATCTTATAACTTAATTCCGCCCCCGAATAAAAAAATCAGTCCTACTCTTTTTGAATTTCAGAAATCTTTTCCTTTAATTCAAGACCTGGTCTTTAATTTTAAAATATATTAAAAGGTTAATAATGAGGATTCAGGCATCTTTTAGAAAAGTTTTGCATTATAAATCAGAAACTATTTTTGGAGCTGGTTTATTAATGAGTGCTTTGACTTTTTTAGGAAGTTTTTTGGGAATTGTTAGAAATGCTCTTTTAGCCAGTCATTTTGGCGCTTCCCATAGTTTAGATGTTTATTATGCTTCTTTTCGTTTGCCTGATTTAATTTATAATATTTTTATTATAGGTGCGATTTCAGCAGCCTTTATTCCTCTTTTTAACGAATATCTATCAAAAGATAAAGATAAGGCTTGGCAATTTTCTAATTTTATAATTATTTTCATCGGTTTTCTTCTGGGAATTTTTGGCCTTCTGGTCATTATTTTTGCCCGACCTTTATTATCAAAGATTTTAGTAGGGTTTAACCAAGATAATTTAGAATCAGTTATCCTGTTAACCAAAATTATGATGATTCAGCCTCTTCTTTTAGGTATTTCCTCAGTTATCTCTGGAGTTTTAAGAAGCTTCCGTTTATTTTTTGTGACGACTTTGGCTCCCTTAATGTACAATCTGGGTATTATTATAGGAATTATATTTTTTGTTCCATTTTTTGGTTTAAAGGGGTTAGCCTTCGGTGTAGTTTTAGGAGCCTGTTTTCATCTTCTCGTTCAATTACCCTCTTTGGTAGAAATTGGCTATCGTTTTCGCTTGTCTTCAATTGCTGAATTGTTTTCGTTTTCTGCCGGGTTCAAAAAACTAATTGTGATGATGTCTTCTCGAACATCGAGCATTATTATTTCCCAACTTTTTCTGGTGGGAATTACCTCAATAACCACTCTTTTAAAAGAAGGCACCCTGACTATTTTTAATTTTGTGGATAGTATTTTACCGTATACAACTTTTGCCTTACCTTTTGCTGACGCTGCTTTTCCACGACTTTCAAGATTAGAAGCAGAAAAAAATCAAACAGATTTTATGAAAGTTTTTGGGGATACCCTCAATCATATTTTATTTTTCATTATCCCCTTGGCTATTTGGTGCATTGTTTTTCGAGAACCAATCGTGAGATTGCTTCTTGGTTACGGGAAATTTGATTGGCAAGCTACTACCACTACTATGAAAGTTTTAACCTATTTGGCCATAGGAATGATATTTCAGAGTATTAATTATTATCTTTTAAAAACTTTTTTTGCTAAAAAAGATGCTAAGAAGCCGTTTTTTGCGAGCCTGCTGGCTTATTCTTTAGGTTTTTTCTTCTGCTATAAATTAGCAGTGAAATTTGGAATTCTTGGTTTAGCCAGAGGAATGATTTTTACTTATATCTTATATTCTTTATTGCTTTTGTATTTTCTTCGGATTCATGTCAATTATTCCCTTACTTCTTTAAAAGAGTTCTATAGGAAATTGCTTAAAATAATCATTGCTTCTGCTATCAGCGGTTTGGTGGGTTATGCGATTCTTTCCTTGATGACCAATATTTTATCCCTGGAAAGGGTGATTCATCTAATTATTGACGCTGGTCTAGCTTCTCTTTTGACTCTGATTACCTTTATTATCCTTTCAAATTATTTTCAAATCCAAGAAATTCAGGAATTAAAATCCCTTGTTCTTAAAAGATTCCATGCTAAAATAAATGAAGAGCATTCGTAATTTCGTTATCATTGCCCATATCGATCATGGCAAATCTACTTTAGCGGATAGATTGTTAGAATTAACTAACACTATCCCCAAAGAAAAATTAGTGCCTCAATTTTTGGACAGGATGAGTTTAGAAAAAAGACATGGCATTACCATTAAAATGCACCCAGTGAGAATGCTCTGGAAAGATTATATCCTTAATCTCATTGATACTCCTGGTCATGTAGATTTTAGTTACGAAGTTTCTCGGGCTTTGGCAGCAGTAGAAGGGGCAATTTTATTAGTTGATGGCACTCAAGGAATTCAGGCTCAAACTCTTTCCACCTTAGCGGCTGCAAAACAGCATGGTTTAAAAATTATTGGCGCTGTAAATAAAATAGATTTAGATATCCCAGATTTGAAAAATAAAATTAAAGAATTAGCTGAGCTTATTCAAGTCGAAGAAAATGAAATTTCTTTAGTCTCGGCTAAAACAGGAGAGGGAGTAGAGAATCTTTTAAGAAGGTTAATTCAAGAAGTGCCTCCACCAGTCATTAATTTAAAAGTATCTTCTCGGGCTTTGATTTTTGATTCCCAATATGATTATTATCGAGGAGTCATCGCTTATGCCAGAATAATGGATGGCCAAATTAATAAAGGAGATAAATTTTATCTTGGAGCCAGTAAAATCAAAGGAGAGGTGGTGGATTTAGGATGTTTTAGTCCAGAATTAAAAACTGAAGAAAAGCTATCGTCTGGAGAAATAGGTTGGTTGGCTACTGGCTTAAAAAATCCTGATCAAGTGAGAGTGGGGGACACTATTTTTATTCAAGATGCAAAATTTAAGACTGAAGAAAGAGAACCGCTCTTGGGCTATAAAGAACCACGTCCCATGGTTTATGCTGGTTTTTATCTGGCTAACAGTGAGCAGGGTTTTGATAATTTCCGTCAAGCTTTGTTAAAACTAAAGCTTAATGACTATGCTTTAAGTTTTACCCCGGAAAATTCTGAAATTTTAGGCAGAGGATATCGTTTAGGTTTTTTAGGGGTACTTCATTTAAAAATAGTGCAGGAGAGATTAAAAGAAGAGTATAATTTGGATTTGATTGTGACTAATCCCACGGTTTCTTATAGGGTTTGGTTAAATACTCGCAAAGAACCAGTGATTATCAATAATCCCATTGAATGGCCGAAAACAGAGGAAATTTTAAAAGTCGAAGAGCCGTGGGCCAAAATAGAAATTATTACCCCGGCTCAATATTTATCCAATATTTTAAAATTAATTAATCGATCTCGAGGGGTGAATATTCAAACAAAAATGATGATTGATAGGTTATTAATTATTTGCGAATTACCCTTAGAAGAGACGATTAAAAATTTTTATGATAATTTAAAATCAGTTTCTAGCGGCTATGCTTCAATGGATTACGAAATGTTAGACTATAGAGAAGCTCAATTAGAAAAATTGGAAGTGGTTTTAGCTGGCAAAAAGTTTGAAAGTTTATCAAGGCTTGTTATTAAAGAAAAAGCAGAAAGCGAGGCTAGAGATTTAGCTATAAAATTAAAAGAATTACTTTCTCGGGAAAATTATGCAGTATCAATTCAAGTTTTGGCTTTTGGGAGAATTGTTGCTCGAGAAACTTTACCAGCTTTGAAAAAAGATGTTACTGGTTATCTTTATGGGGGAGATAGAACGAGAAAGATGAAATTATGGAAAAAACAAAAAAAGGGGAAGAAAAAACTTTTGGAAAAAGCCAATCTCCAGATTCCCTCAGATGTTTTTTTAAAACTTTTTTCTAAAGAGTGAATCTATGAAAAAAATTTTATTTTCTTTATTAATTTTTACTTTAATTATAATTCTAGGTTTAAGAATAAAAGAGGATTGGTCTCGATATAGGATATTGAAAAATGAAGTTAATGAATTAATCATTAAAGAGGTCAATTTATCAGAAGAGGAAAAAAGGCTGGAAAGATTAAAAGAAGAAGGGTCTAAGCTAGAGGTTTTAGAAAGAGAAGCTCGAGAAATGTTAGGTTTGAAAAGAGAAGGAGAGAATGTGGTTTTGGTTCTCCCCTTGAATAATCAGGTTCAAAATAAGGACCTGCCTCGCTCTGCTTGGCAGAACCTTGTTTTTCGCTTCGCTCAAAATCAGGAAACGACTACGCAAGAAATCGTTTTGCCAGAGCATTTAAAAACCTTAATTGCCCAAATTATTCATCTTTGGTATAATTTAAAAACTTGGTTTAAATGAAATTTTTTATGCGGGTATCGTATAGTGGTATTATGTGTCCTTCCCAAGGATAAGACACGGGTTCGATTCCCGTTACCCGCTCCATCTAGGCCGAGATAGTTCAGTGGCAGAACACTACTTTCGTAAAGTAGGAACGTGGGTTCGAGTCCCGCTCTCGGCTCTCCATTAATTTAAAAATTAAAAATTTAAAATTTAAAATTAAAGGCTATGTCTTTCAATCGGGTGGCGAAAAAATTAACTACGCCCTTTGAAAAATTCAAACCCACAGCAGCGATTTTAATGATTAATATGACTGATCCCCAGATATCAACTATGAAAGTGTTTTTAGAAGCAATTAAAACAGCTAAACTGCCTTTTTTTGCTGTCGCTAATAAAATGGATTTGATTCCTAAAAAAGTAAAAAGCGTAAGACTGAGGGAAGTAGAAAAAGGGTTGGGATTTAAACTTGTGCCTGCGGCAATCATTTCTTCTCTCGGTCTGAAAGATATCATTAATCAGATTAATAAACAATTTAAAAAAGGAAAGAGAATTGCGATTTTGGGAGTTTTTAATTCCGGTAAAACAAGTTTAATTTCTCGTTTAACTAATCTGGATTTAAAAATTAGCGATTTACCAGGCACAACTTTGGAATTTACTGAATATCGTTGGAGGGGATTTACTTTAATTGATACCGTTGGCCAGGTGATTGATATTAATAAACCCTTGATGGTAAGTATTGATTTTTCTGGTTGTAAAACTTTATCTGATAAAATTAAAAGAGTTTTAAAACAAGATGCTGAAGGAATTTTGGCAACTTTAGAAATCGCTGTGCCCCAAATAGAAAAGATAGTAAAAATTATAAAAAAGCAGATCAAGTCCGGCCATAAAATTATTACTACTGGAGCTGGTGCGTCTGCCTTAGTTGCTCTGGAAATGGCTGGACAAGGGTTAGAGACTGGTTTGCCGATTGTAGTGGTAACTAATAATCTTAGCCAAGCTCAACCAATTAGTTTTGCTAAAGGAGTTTGTGAAGAAGAAGTGGGCTTATCTCGTTATATTAATTTTATTGTTAATAAGGGTGATATAATGATAGGCATTTCCGCTAGCGGAGGCACGGGTTTTGTTTATGAAGCCTTAAAACAAGCACAAAAGAAAAAAGCTATTACCATAGCTATTACTGAAAATCCTGATACACCTTTAGGGAAAAATGCCGATTTTATCATCAAAAGTAATGCTAAACCCGAAGGTCCATCATCGTCAAAAATTCAAGTGGCCCATTTAGCTATTGGTCACGCCTTAATTCTATCTTTAGCTGATGAGAGAGGAATTAATGCCGATAAGTCCATTTCGTTTATGTTACCGGAAAAAGTTGCCACCAAAAAGATGGGAATAAAGTGATTGCCTAAATTTGACCCCGTTAGAAGTTTGCCATTGTTATTTTGGGCAAAAAAGTGTTAAAACACTTTTTTGCGAGAGTCAAAGAGATATAATGAAAAGTATAATGAATTAATTCTTAAAATCATCGCAAACTTCTAACGGGGTTGACATTTTCTTTAATTTTGCTATACTAAACACAGTTTCCCAAGACCTTAGGTTTGCTTAAAAGCAGTAAACCCTAACGAGGAAAAAGGATTTTTTTGCTTTTTTCTGTGGGAAACCACGGATTTTTTAATTAAAAAATATGATTAGCAAAGAAAAAAAACACAAAATAGTAGAAGAATTATTAGACAACATTACCAAAGCTAAAGCTATTTATTTTACTACTTTCTCCGGTCTGGATGTTTCAAAAATCAGTCAATTGAGGGATAATCTTCGTCAGGTAGATACAAAAGC
>Ga0315281_10001898_pt1 | contig 31108 bp, 42 predicted proteins | sample YL17G07_0_MG_FD_204540 | JGI IMG/M metagenome (GOLD analysis project Ga0315281, IMG submission 204540) | Sediment microbial communities from Yellowstone Lake, YNP, Wyoming, USA - YL17G07_0 | ecosystem: Environmental > Aquatic > Freshwater > Lake > Sediment | place: USA: Wyoming | collected...
CTGGGGCTTCCTCCAGAATCCCCTTCTCTTCTATGATCTCTATCCAGTGGTCCGCTATCTTCGGCCCTACGCCCTTCAGCTTGTCAACGATCTCCTTTTTTCTCTCATCATCGTAGAGCGCGTCGAGCAGATCTGAAAGGGACCTGATACCCATCTCCTCGAGCCCCTTTGCGTACTCGTCCTTGTAGTATAGTAGATCGGATATCTCACGTATCTCGCCCTTCGCCTTGCTCATTTGCTTATCCTCCCAGCCTTCTCGACGATGTATGCGCCGTCCTGGAACACCCGTGAGTCGAATCCCTTTATCTTTGTGCTCCGCTCTATGTTCGCTGCGGTCTGTGACACCGCCTCGAGGTCAGCACCGGTCAGGACAATGTCGTTACCTTTGACCGCGATCTTCGTGTCCCTGACTATGTCGGCCTTCCTCGCGGTCCTCTCTCCCAGGAAGTTCTCGATGATGAACTTGTCTCCCTTCGCGTAAGCCTTGATCGGGAAGTGCGAATAGACGATCTTCATCTTGTACTCGAATCCGCCCGTCACTCCGTCAATCATGTTCTTGATGTGAGCGGCGAAGGTCCCGACCACGGCCTTGTCCTTTACCCTCGGCATCTCACAGCTCACGATGATCTTGCCGTCCCTTTCGAGGATCTTCGCCCTGTTATGGACGAACTCCCTGGACAGCTTGCCGTTGGGGCCGGAGACCTTTACCACGGGACCCTCTATCTCCACTTTGACTCCGGCGGGGATGTTGACCTTCTCCTCTATCAAACCAGTCATTGTCATTTGATCAACCTCAGTACACGTACGCCAGGAGTTTTCCTCCAACGCCGAGCTCCTTCGCCTTCATGTGGGTTATCACACCTTCGGTTGTGGTGAGGATAAGCACCCCGAAGTCCTGAGCGGGTAGGTACCTCGCCTCGTACTTCTCAAGGTCGGTCTTCCTTACGGAATACCGCGGCTTGATCACGCCGCAGTTGTTTATCTTCCCTTCAATCTTCACTTTGAAAAAGCCCGCGCGACCATCTTCGACGAACTCGAATTGGTTTATGTAACCGGACTCCTGCATGACCTTCAGCACCCTGCCTATCAGTTTCGACGAGGGCCTGATCATGCACTCCTGCTTTCCAACGGTCGCCGCGTTCTTTATGGTCGACATGGCATCATTCAACGGGTCGCTCTGCATTCTTTCACCTCACGAGTACTTCTTGAATCCGATCTGCGGCGCGATCTCCCGGAAGCATTGGCGACAAAGATGCATGCCATACCGGCGGACTATGCCGCGCTTCCTGCCGCAGCGCACGCAACCCTTCTTCCTGCCAAATTCCTTCTTCGGCTTCACTCGACCACCTCGACATCGAACTTCTCCTTCATGAACTTGATAGCCTCTTCCTTGGACATCACGTGGCTCTTCGGAACCTTGCGCTTCATGATCCTTCTCCTCGCGATCCTGTAGCCAGGGCGCGCGATCGACACGCTGACGTCCATTCCGAATATACCGATCTCGGGGTCGTACTTCATGCCCTCGAAGTCCGTGTAGTCCGTGATCCCGAAGGACAGATTGCCTCTTGGGTCGAACGAGTACACCGCCACCCTGTTCTCTCTGATCCAGAGTGCGCGTTTCAGGAACTCCTCCGCGGCCTCTCCCCTCAACGTGACCTTACATCCGATCGGCATGCCCTTCCTTACGCCGAGGTCCCTGTTCGTAACCTTCGCAATCGTGACGACTGGCTTCTGCTTCGTTAGCATTCCCAGCACCTTCTGTGCCTTGGTCAACCGCTCCCCCGGGTCGCCGACGCCGATGTTCACGACCACCTTCTCGATTCTCGGCTGCCTCATCGCGTCGCTCATATCGCTCTCGCCTCCGGCAGCTCGATCTCGGGCGTCTTCGAGCCGACGGCGAACACGTTGTCCTTCACGGTCGAAGTGCCGTCCTTGAATTTCACGATGTTCTCGTCCGGGGTCCTCGTGACGACGTAGTCCTCGATGATCGCCGTCTGTCCCGCGTGCGCACCGCTGATGATCATCGCGATGCTGCCCTTCGTCAGCTTGTAAGTGTCCAGGATCTTCTGGGTCGGAACCTCGATCTTCAGGACGTCCCCTGTCTTGTACGTGTCTGAATCGACAATGATGCTGCGCCCGTCGTGCAGTCCGAGCTGGGTCTTGGCACCCTTCACCGTCGTCTTGCTCTCTATCCTACAGAGCTTCCACTGTTCCTTTCCCTGGGGGATCTTCACGAGCTCGAACTTCCCCCTCTGGTCCAGGAGCATCCTGTAGTGCTGGTTCAGCTTAGGGATCGAGACGACATCCATAAGGCCGATCGGGAACTTCCTGCTCTTCACGACCCTGCCGTCCACAAGAATGTCGCCGCTGCTCAGTATGTGCCTCGCCTCCACGGCGGTGTCGCACAGGTGCAGTATGTCCCTCATGACCACGAGCACCGGCATGCTCATCTCGACGGAATGGGGCCCCGGTGAAGGGGCTGCTATCCAGTGCTTGGTCTTCCTCGGAATTGGCCAGCTCCTAGGAGCGGTCAAACGCTTCATCTCTCTGGTCACGATGAACCCTCCTTTCCGCGCAGGAGTCTCTCCTTGCGCCATGAATCTGATAGGTCAAGTTTGGTGATGACGACCTTGGATGCGTGAACGGAGCGAGCCGTTTGTGCCCCGTCCGCCTTCGTGGTCGTGACGCCCTCAACGGTCAACCTTCCGCTCTTGGTGTCGACGTTCGAAACCTTCCCCTCGGTCCCGACGATGTCCGCATCCCCGCGGATGACCATCACCGTATCGCCCTTGATGACTGACACAGACCTCTTCTCGTGCTCCTTCATCAGGGCTTCGCTGAGGTGCGAGGAGACGGTGCGCCTCCTCACGTGCGCCGGGGCGTTGTACAGAGCCTTCCTTTGCTTCCTTGCCTTGCTGCTCTTAACCATCATCATCACCTAGATTATCATTGAGGCCGTGGCGGCTATCCTCGGCCATCTCTCCGCGGCCTCCCTCGCCACGGGTCCCTTGATGTCGGTCCCCTTCGTCTCTCCGGTCTCGGTCGTAACCACGGCCGCGTTGTCCTCGAAGGCGACCATCGTTCCGTCGGACCTTCTGAAGGGTCGTCTCTGTCTGACAATGACCGCGTACACGATCTGCCTCCTCATCTCGGGCGTGCCCTTCTTCACCGACGCCACCACTATATCCCCGATCCCCGCTCTGGGATACCTGCGGATGACGCCGTGGTATCCCGGGACGGCGATGACCGCGATCGATTTCGCGCCGGTGTTGTCTATCACGCTAAGTTCGGTTCCAGTCTGAATGCCACGGGTCTGTTTGCCAGCGAGTCCCTTCAAGGATCATCACCTCTTCCCGACGATCACGAAGGAAACAGTCTTGCTTATCGGTCTGCACTCCATGATCGTGACGTTGTCCCCCACCTTCGCGCCGAGGCACGGGGGGTTGTGAACCGCGTACCGACTTGTCCTCTTCTCATAACGCTCGTACTTCTCGACGTATCGCAGGTAGTTCCGCTCCACGATAGCCGTCTTGTCCATCTTTGTAGAGACCACCACTCCGTCCAACGAGTGTCCTCTGACGCCGAGCTCCCCGTGGAACGGGCAGTTCTTGTCGTCGCATTTGGTCTCTGGAGCTTTAACATCAATCCCAATATCTCTAACATCGCCTTTCATTAGCTCACCTAGTCTTCTTGATCCGATCTTCTGGTCGGTGCTGAATCTCTGACCCATGAACCGCAATCTTCTCGTCGCCGTATGTGAAAAGGAATTCATTGCCCGGTTTGGGGACGACCTTCTCCCTTCCGTCATGCACGATCACGATGGTGTTCTTCGTCTCGTCGACGACCCTGCCCTTCAGTGATCTGTAGCCCTGATGCGATGACGCAATGACTTCCGCTTCCAAACCGATGAATTCCTGTTTCATGAAATCCCTCTTTCTCATAGAGCTCTCATCTGACGTCGGTCTTGAATCCCATCTCTTCCAGAGTCTCCTTCACCTTCTTCTTGTGTTCGCCCTGGAGCTCGATCTTGCCGTCCTTGGCCGTTCCGCCTGCAGCGCATTTAGTCTTCAGCTTCCTGGCTAGGTCGTCAATGTCTATGTCGTCCGCGTCGATTCCCTCGATAACAGTCACGGTCTTTCCGTATCTCCTGCTATCGGTGTAGATTCTGACCTTCTGCTGCTCGCGTGCGATTTCCTCGCACATGCACAATTCCTTAGGTAGTCCACATACGGGACAGATTTCAGCCATTACTTTTCTTCCTCCTTCTGGACGGTGAGTATCCGGGCAATGTTCGTTCTAAGAGCTCGAATTCGTCCGGGGTTTGCCGGAGCGCCACCCATGGCTGCAGTGCCCCTCTCGTGCATGAGCTCGTCCTTCAGCTCACGGAGCTTCGTGAGCCTGCCTTCTTTGCTCATCTGCCTGATCTCCGACGTCTTCAGCAATGCCATTTCGCACTACACCTCCTTCGAGCTCTCCTTGGCGGGAACCTCGGGCTGCTCAGCCGCTGGCTTCTCTTCCGCCGGTGCGGAAGCGCCTGGCTTGCTGGTCGTTTCCTCTTCCTTCTTTGGCTCCTCAACCGTCTCCTTCGCGTTCTCAACAGCCTCGCCCTCGGCGGTCTTCTCCTCGACCGGGGCCGGCTCCGGCTGAGCCGATTCCTCCTTCGGAAGGAGCAGGTCTGCCATCTCCGGCATTGCCTCGACCGCCTTCTCCGGCGTCATGACTTCCACTTCGTCCGGAAGCTTTGCATCGGGATCCATTATCTCGACCCTCACCCCGATGACGCCGGGTTTCAGCTTTGCCACCGCAAAGCCGACCTTGATGAACTTCAGTCTGGGCTCTCCACAGAACTTGATGTAGCCTTCTTTGAACTTCTCGGTCCGGTGCCTCTGCCCGGTGAGCTTGCCAGAGATCACGATATGGCAGCCCCTCGCGCCGTTGTCCATAATCCTTCTCACGGTGGAGTGGCCAGCCCGCCTGAAGTGCCAGCCTCTCTCGAGCGCGAACGCGAGCTTCTCCGCCATTATCTGAGCGTTCAGGTTGGCGTTCTCCACTTCCTGGACCTCGATCTGCGGATTGTCGAAATTGAAATCCTCCTCGATGGCCTTGGTCAGGCCCTTGATCGCGGCACCTCTCCTTCCGATGACGATGCCGGGCCTCTCGGTGACCAGTGTCACACGCGTGCCCATCGGGGTTCTTTGCACGTCGACTCCTCCGAACCCGGCCCTGCCGACCTCCTTCATGAGGTACTCCTTGAGAAGGACCCTTCGGATGTTCTCAGTGACGAATTTCCTCTCGCTAGCCATCTACTCCAACTCCTCAAGAATGACTTCGATGTTCGCAGTCTGCTGGTTCCACTGCGTTGCCCTTCCGTATGCGCGGGGCATGAAGCCCTTTGTCGTCCTGCCCAGGTTCGTCGTGACGACAGTGACCTTCATGTTCTCGGAGTCGAGACCCTTGTACTCCGCATTGTGTCTCGCGCTCTCGATCACACCGAGGATCGCCCTCGCCGCCTTCTGAGGGAACCTGCCAGGTCCGACGCGCCTCTTGTGCGAGACCCCCGTGTTGAACCGCTTTATCGGCACGGGGCGCTTGAGGTCGACGATCTCCTCAAGGATTCGGACCGCGTCCATCACCCTCTTGCCCCTCAACATGGTGCAAATCTCTCTCGAGTACTTCGGTGAAATGGGGAGCTCTTTTCCGATTGCCCTCGATGTCTTGTCGGGGTCCGATTCAGCCGTGTATCCAACCATTTCATCACCTACTTGAGCGGCAGGAACTTGGAGGACCTTGTCGCACCAACTCCTGGGCCTGAGTGCTTGACTAGCTTTCTGGTCATGGCGAACTCGCCGAGGAAGTGGCCGATCATCTCGGCCTTGATCTCGAGCTCCTTGAACTCCTTCCCGTTATGTACCGCCACTTTCTTTCCAACGAACTCGGGCACGATCGGGATGTCCCTGCAATGGGTCCTCACGACCTCATAATTGCCAGACTTGATCTTCTCGAAGCAGGTTCTCTGCTCCTCGTTCAATCCTCTTGTCAACGATCGCCTCACCCTGGAGGGCATGAGTGAAAGGACCTCATCGAATGGCATCGCTAGAAGTTCTTCAAGAGTGTAACCCCGGTAAGTGAACTCCTTCTTTCGCCTTGCCGTAATGGCGCCCTTCTTCTTTCGCGCTTTCCTCCGCGAGGCCTTTGTTCCAGTCATCTTCTCCTCTGCCATTTCGATCACATCCTAGGCTTCTTCTTGGGCGAGAGACGGCCCACCTTTCTTCCAGGCGGTGCGTTTCTTCCGACCGTGCTGGGCTTGCCAACATGCTGGTGGGACCCTCCGCCGTGCGGATGGTCCACAGGGTTCATCGCCACACCTCTGACCTTGAAGTAAGCCTTGCTCTTGCTCCTATAAGCGTGAAACTTCGCGCCCGCCTTCCCGAAGGGCTTCTCCCTGTGCCCTCCGCCGGCTACGATGCCAATCGACGCCCTGCATTTCGGGTCGAAGGTCTTGAAAGCGCCAGACGGCATCTGGACCACGACTTTCTCTCCCCGGCTCATGATCGCGGCGGCGTTCCCGGAGCTCCGGACGAACTTTCCGCCGTCACCCGGTCGGGCCTCGATGTTGAACACGAGCGTTCCTTCAGGTATGCTGCTGAGAGGCATGACATTGCCGGATGCGATAGCCGCGGCATCTCCGATCTGGATCTGCTGACCGACCTGTATGCCTTCTGCAGCTATGATCTTCACGACTTTCCCGTCCAGGTCGACCTCGGCCAATGGACTTGTCCTTCCTGGTGCGTGCACTAAGTCGAGGATCTTACCGGTCCCCACCTTGATGTGAGGCATCCGGATGTCCCCGAGATGTCTGTGGCCAGGCGACCGATACTGAGATCCGCCCCGGCCACGCCTCTGCTGTCTGAGATTCTTTCCCATGAAATCCCCCTCAGAACACTCCGATCCTCATGCCAATGTCCTCCGCCGAGTATCCCTCGGCGAGCTTGACTATTGCATGCTTTCCGTCCTTGTAGATCCTGGTCCAGACCTTCTCGACTTTGACCTCGAAGCGCTTCTCGAAGATCTCCTTTATCTGCTTCTTCGTTGCACTCCTCAGGACTATGAATTCGAGCTTGTTCCCGTCCTTGAAATCAAGGGTGGGGCTGCCAGTCATGTGGTTCATCGTCTTCTCTGTCACGTACGGATGAAGTAGGATCTCCTTCTTGTCCATGTCCTACCACTCCCCTATCTTCTTGATGGCGGACTCAGAGAAAAGCGCGAGCCTTCCTGGGTCTCCGCCGGGAGCCATGAGCTCTGTGTTCAGGTTGTTTGACGTCACCACTTTCACCCCGGGCAGGTTGCCAGCCCCGGCGAACAGCGGCGACTCCTTGCTCGAGACGACTATGAGGACGCCCTTCGGGGAGCGTATCCTTCTTCCCCTCATTTTGCCCCTCCCCGGCCTGACCTTAGTTCCGTCCTTTACCCTCTTGATGTCCGCGATCCCGATCTTGTCAAGGACATCCATCACTTCCGCGGTCTTGGACAGTTTCTCGATGTCGTCCTCGACAACTATCGGCACCGTGATCCCTTCGTTGAATCTGTGCCCGCGTCCCCTGACCTTGTCGGCGTCTGCCATCGCGGCTAGCGCGGAGAGCTTGGCTACCGCCATCTCCTTCCTGTTGATCTTCTCAGACCAGTCGCGCTCGGCATATGGGGGATGGGCTTTTCGGCCTCCGACGGTGCCTGGGGACTGCGCGCCCTTCTGTCCTTGGGACAGTCTCTGGACTCTTGCCACTCCTCGCCCCTTGCCCCAGGTCGAGACCGCGTGCCTCATGCCCGCGCCCTTCATGGCCCCGTAGGGTTGCCTCATGTTCGCCTCTTGAACTGCGACGGCCTTCCTGATTATGTCAGGTCTGAATTCTGACATGAAAGCGGTCGGGAGTGGGATGCTCTTGACGACCTCTCCCTTCAGGGAGTACACATTAACTGATCCATGTTCTCCAACCATCTTCACGCCCCCTGCTTGGACTCCGTCGACACGTATGTCAGATTCGGAGCCTCCTTCAGTTCGACGCCGCCTCTCCTAATCGGGTCTCTGAGCCTAATCAGACGCTTCCTTGGACCGGGGACCGAGCCGTGTATCAGCACGTATGGATTCGTGACCTCGCCGTAGTGGAGGAAGCCTCCCTTCGGCGTCACATCGCTTCCGTTGTCCCCGATCTTCAGGACCCTCTTGTTGAACTCTGTCCTCTGGTGATAGCCGACCTGGCCAGCCTGAGGAACGGTCGGTCTGACGTAGCCGGGTCTCTTCGGACCCAGCGTACCAATCATCCTGCGGTGCTTGCTGTTCTTGTGCGACAGCAACTTGACGCCCCATCTCTTGACGGCGCCCTGGAATCCCTTTCCCTTCGTGACTGCCGCGATGTCTATCATCAGACCTTCCTTCGTGAAATCGGTGATCTTAATCTCTTTTCCAAGCAGCGACTTCGCATAGTCGATCCTCGCCGCGATGGTTCCGCCGCCGATACGCAGCTCCATCATCTCTGGCATCTTCTTCGGCACGCCCTTGACCAGCGTGGGCTGGGTGTACGCGAGGAGCCGGACATCCTCGATATCCACACCATTGAACTTCTCCCAGGCCTTGCTAGAATCGTAGTTCTTCGGTACTGGGAGCAGTCGGGCCAGTGTCTCGTCGACAGCGTTCGACCATACTTCGCCGACCGTTCGAAGACCGTATCGCGTGCTCTCGTAGAACCTGACTGCCGCGACCTTCATCGGCGGGACCTCCAGCACCGTCACCGGTATCTGGACCTCTTGCCCGGAGGTGTTGCTCGTCGGGCGGTAGTCCACCAAGAAGGCGTGTGTCATTCCGGCCTTGTATCCCGCGAAACCCTGAACCCTAGGCCCTTCGCTGATCTCTGGCCAGGCATCGAGCCGCGGGAACTGTCGCTGCGCTCTCTTTCTAGGCGAAAACGCCTTTGAACCTTTCCTTGGACGTCGTTTGTTCGGCATGATTCTCCCTCTGTCTGGAGGTGAGAGAATCCACTCTCTTCCGCTAACGCTCGCTGTTGATTGCTTTTGAGGTTCTCACCCTCGACCGTGACACCGTTTTCGCCCCCCAAAACCGCGTAAGAGAGGGAAACAGGGATGCTCGTCGCATTGCCCAAGGCGTCTGGTCGAACGTCCTCAGTGCGTTCAGCGACTTCTTGCATAATGATAATTGTATTTAAGCTATGCGGTCGACACGGGCAAGATGGGGCCTATTTGGACCCCGACGACACAAGTACGGACCGCTCGGTCCATGCAAAATACCTCATGCAGCTTCCGGACACTTCCCACTTACTGCAGTGAGGGCCTGATCAGAGTTTCCCCTCCTTGGCCTTCTTCTGCAATCGGTTCCTGCGCTGCTTCGAAGTGAATCCTGTGGCTCTTTCGAGGAAGAGGTTGAACCGCTTGATCGTTTCCGAGGCGACGTCGTTGGGGGCTGAGAGATCGCTTCTTGTGTTAACGAGCACGGAGGCCTTGCTCAGGATCTTCGCCTCGACGCGAGCCAAGGCACCATAGGAAGAGACGATCATGTCCCCTTCCTGCGACGCTTTCCCGAATACCTCCGTCATTATGTTCTTCAGACCGTCCCCATCGATCTCCGAGTGGTGTCCTTTCCTTATTTCATATTCCATTCCAACCGCCTCCTGGGGTTTTGAGCGACGGACAACTGATTGGGCTGGTCATCACTCCAGTTCGAGCTCGCTGTCGAGGTATCTGTCCGTGTCGACGGAGGTGCTCATCACATCCTGCACCTCCATCAGCGCTTTCCACTCGACCATGCATTCACACTGGACCTGATCGAACTCCGACTGGTCCTGTGAGAAAGTGAACCGCTGGATCGCTTCAAGAACCTTTCTGTCGCACTTGCCGCAGTTGTGGACCCCCCTGGGGGTCCCTCCGCCGCTCGGGGAGGAGAAGATTCTTGTTCCGTTGCGTTCCTTCATGCTCCTCAAAACCTCAACCAGCGACCAGATCCACGGCGATCTGTAGTCCCCCCTTCGCCAGAGCTCCTCCACCACTGTGCCCTTTTGGACATTCAACGGGTTTATCGATACGCTCTCTGAGAACCTTGAAGCGAAAGAAACTGAGCGTTTCGCATCCTCGACGCTCTGGCGTTCCGTCAGGAACGGGGGCTTCAGCAACAGATATGTCCTCAGCGGAATTCGCTTTCTGCCCAGCAATTCCGCCGCCGCGACATACTGTTCGACCGTGAAGCCCTTTCGTATGCAGTTCTTGAGCACTTCGTCGTTGCCGCTCTCGAGACCGATCGCCACGGAGATTCTGTCAGTCGGGAACTGGTTGAGCGCTTCTTCGGTCACGAATTCCGGGCGGGTCTCGAAGAGTATCCTCCTCGCGTTTTCGAATCCGCTCAGAATATCTTGTCTGAATTCGAGCGGTATCTCCCTTCGATCGAGGAAGCTGCCGGAGTTGTAGATCTTGACCATTTCCTCCCCGGAATATGACGCCAGGACCTTCTCGAGCTGTGCCCTGAGTTCCTGGAGGCCGATGCATTCCTCACTGGCGAGGTTGTATCCACACATCGTGCAGCCCTGCTCTCTAGACCACCAGCATCCAGTTGTCCTAAGTATCGCCACGAAGGCTTTGACCCTCCTTCCGTCGATGACGTCTTTTTCCTTCCAGACGGCTACGGGTGATGTTCTGTTCTCAGGGGGCATTCGCATCGTCGCGGAACCATACTAGCCTACCCCTTTTGAATGTTTGCAGGGCCGTGACTTATGGTGATCATCGGTGGCGACAACGGGAGAATGACCAGAACGACATCGAGAACCGGTCAGAATCCTTGCACGTCTGCGCGGGTCATCCAGACTGGGTGAAATTGCGAATATTTTAATATGTAGGTAAGGCATCACCCCGCAAAGGGTGTTACCGATGGGAAGGAAAATAATTGTCATTGGTGCTGGCGCGGCGGGAATGCACGCCGCTTCGACCGCTAGAGAGAAGAGCAAGGACGCAGAAGTGACCGTATTCACGGAGGACGAGCACATCGCATATTCTCCGTGTGCGATACCTTTCGTTCTTGAGGGCAAGATAAAGAACTTCGAGACCATCGTGATGCACACACCTGACTTCTATCAGAAGGAAAGGAACATCACGGTCCACACGAAGACGAAAGTCACCGGCGTGGACATGGACAAGAAGACCGTGACAACCGCAGATGGCAAACGGTACACTTACGATGCGGTTGTCGTCGCCACGGGCGGTACCGTGTTCATCCCGCCGGTGGAGGGTTCGAAGCTTCCGGGAGTATTCACCGTCAGGACGGTCAACGACGGCAAGGCGATACAGAAGGCCATGAAGGGCGCGAAGTCAGTCGTCGTCGCCGGTGCGGGCGTAATCGGACTGGAGATGGCGGTTGGACTGAAGCACGCAGGGCTGGACGTGACCGTGATTGAAATGTTCCCCCAGGTCATCCCGCGAATATTCGACTCCGACATGGCCGCAATGGTCCAGGAGTACTGCGAGAAGCAGGGGATCAAGTTCGTTCTGAACACTCCGATCGGAGCGATCAAGGGCGACGGGAAGGTCGAGAAGGTTGTCGCCGGGAACGTCGAGTATCCGTGCGACCTGGTCATCATGTCCACTGGTGTGAGGGCGAACCTCGAGATACCGAGCATGATGGGTCTTGATGTCGGGGCGCTGGGTGCGGTTAGGACGAGCCCCACTCTGCAGCCGTACAAGAAGGGCCGGCTTGTCAAGGACGTCTACCTGTGCGGTGATGTGATCATGTGCGAGAGTGCTGTCGTGCCTGGACCCACAATGAGCCAGCTCGGATCGAGCGCGCTGCGCCAGGGTCGTGTGGCCGGCATAAACGCCTCGGGCGGATACGCATACTACCCGGGAGTTGCCAGCGCATTCATAAGTAGGATCGGAGAGATCGAGGCCGGAGGTACCGGGCTGTCAAGGGGTCTAGCTGACTACTACGGTCTGAACTACGTCGAGGGCAAGGCAAGCGGATTGACGAGGGCTAGGTACTATCCAGGCGGAAAGAAGATAACGGTCAAGATGCTGGTCGACAAGGACAGCCACAAGATACTCGGCTCGCAGATTGTCGGTGGCGAGGAGATTACCGGTCGTGTGAACTGGGTGACCGTAGCCATCATCAAGGGGGCGACAGTGGAGGAGTTCGTCACCGCGTTCGAGAACGCCTACTGCCCGCCGACATCGATGGTGATGGATATCGTCAACATCGCAGCCGAGGATGCAGCGAAAAAGCTTTAAATGCGCACCCTAGACTAGGAACAATGAGGCAGAGCATGACGGCTGTGACCTTGAGGACGTTCGGGCACATCGGGACGACCATCGGTGCCACCGAGATGAAGGTGAATGTGACAGGCAACACTGTCAAGAGCTTCCTGGACACACTGGTTGCCAAGATAGGGGACAAGCTGGCGAAGATCCTCTATCCCAAGGGGGACCAGCTGTCGGACCTGCTCTACATACTGGTGAACGGCCGGAACATAAGGCACCTCAAGGGGCTGCAGACCGAGCTGAAGGACGGCGACATCGTATCCCTCTTCCCCGTGACGGCGGGCGGCTAGACCGACGCTGGGTGGAAGACAGGATTGCCCCGAAACCACTTCCTTTTCTTACTTACATCTCTTTTTTCTTTCTGCAATTCCCAGTTTCAGTCACTATGTCTCTGAAATTGCGAAGTGTTTTATAACTGTCTGGAGATTTCGCTTTGAGTTGCATGGACAGCGAGGAAAGACTGAATCTGTTGACCAGGAACACAGAGGAGATCGTGACCGTCGAGGAGCTGAGCGCGCTGCTCGCTTCCGAGACGTCCCCGAAAGGATACATCGGGTTCGAACCGTCCGGTCTCGTTCATCTGGGTTGGATGATTTGTGCGGCAAAGATCAGGGACTTCGTCGATGCCGGTTTCAACTTCACGATATTCTTCGCCGACTGGCACGCCTACATAAACGACAAGCTGGGCGGGAACATAGATCACATCCGGACCTGCGCCAGGTACATGGAGGATTGTTTCGAGGTCCTCGGTGTGCCGCGCGACAAGGTCACCTTCAAGTTCGCTTCCGAGATCATGGACGGCATCTCGTACTGGGAGAAAGTGATAAAGATCGGGAAGGCGTCGACCCTGACGCGGGTGAAGAGGGCCCTGACGATCATGGGCAGGCAGGAAGATGAGACGGAGATGGACGCCTCCAAGACGCTCTACCCGTTGATGCAAGCGGCCGACATATTCGAGCTCGACCTCGACGTCGCGTACGCCGGTCTGGACCAGCGGAGAGCTCACATGCTCGCGAGGGAGGCGGCAGAGAAGCTGGGATGGAAGAAGCCTGTCGCGCTCCATACGCCATTGCTGCCTGGCCTAAAAGGCATGGACAGGATGGACCCCGTCTCGACGAAGATGTCGAAGAGCGATCCGGACAGCGGCATTCTGATCCACGATTCTCCGGACGACATCAAACGGAAGATCGGCAAGGCCTTCTGCCCGCCGACCGTTGACGGCAACCCGGTCCTCGCTCTGTATCGCTACATCATATTCGACAAGATGGGGTCGGTCACGATCGACAGGCCGCAGAAGTTCGGCGGACCGGTGGGGTTCAGCAGCTACGGGGACATGGAATCAACCTACGCTGCCGGGAATCTGCACCCGATGGATCTCAAGAATGGGGCGTCCGAGGCACTGATACAGATACTCCGGCCGGTGAGAGAGTACTTCGAGAGGAAGCCTCAGAGGCTAGATGAGATGAGAGAGATCATAACCTGATTTCTGCCAGAGGCCTGAGAAACACGCAGAATGTAACCGGGCACTATCGGCTGCCGTTGGCAGCGTGGCTCTTTATGAAATCGATTGCTCGCTGCGAGCATATGTTCAAGATTGCCTCAACGTCCCCTACGCCGACGAGACCGGCCGCCCCCCCGTGCCCTCCACCGTCGTTAGACGTCTCCGTCCCGACGTCGCCGAGCAGTTTGCCGAGGTGCAGCCCCATCCTGACGATTTCTGGCCTCGCCCTGGCGCTCACTCTGAAGTTTTCGTCCCTCTGCGAGCCGACGAAGGCCACGTCCGCACCGAGCCCTATGAGCGACTTGCAGACCGAGCTCTCGAACGCGCTGCCGTAGGAGAGCGCGACGATGAACCCGTCCGTCCTCTCGAACTTCAGCCTCTGTGCGCCCTTGAGCTGGGAAATGCGCTCGGAGATGTCCTGCTCGATTTCGATCAGGTCCATGACCTCGTCCATGTTCAGCTTCGTCTCCTCCAGTATCTCGGCGAAGCTGCGGAGCAATGATGGTGTGGCATAGTTTAGATGCCCGCTGTCCGTGAGCATTCCGATCATCAAGGCCAGACCGACATCCTTGCCTATCTGGACACCCGCTTCCTTCAGTAGCTCGTAGACTATCTCGGCGCAGCTCCTCTTGGTGTCGTCGCAGTAATACGTGCATCCCTGCCATCGGTCGGTCCTCGCGTGATGGTCGATGACGATGCAGTTGCCCAGGCCCCCGGACAACGGACCGAGTTGGTCAGGTGAGGACGTGTCGACGACGACGGTGACATCGTACCCAGCCGGCGATGCGGTCTCGCCGACCTCGAAGTCCAGCTTCGCGCCGATGACCTTGGAGAGCCTGTCGAGTCCTCCCGGAGCGACGACGTCGACGTTCGGAAAATTCTTACAGATGGCAAAAGCGCAACCAAGCGCATCGGGGTCAGCGTTGCCGTGGAGAAGAACAAGTTTGGTGCCGCTCTGGAGTCTGAGCGCTATCGTTCCGAGCATCTGTCTTGCCGACAGTGGCATCGACATATATGCACCTTTCTAGTGATAGACCACGGCACTCGGGTATGGCGAGGCAACGGCCTCTGGATCCCCTCGCGGACATTGGCGGACGGTCAGCAGTGTATTGCGGACTCCTCAGCCCGCGTCTTCCTGGCCCTGTCGCTCGCCCCCGAGCGCCTTCGAGAGCTGGTCTTGCAGGCTCTGGTACCTTTCCCTCATGTACTTCTCCTGGCGATCGAGCGTCTTGACCCGCACCCCGAGGGATTCCTTGTCGTCCCCGATTTCCTTGAGGACGGTTGTCTTGTCCTTTGCCTTGATCAGCAGCGAGCCGACGCTCTTGTAGATCGGAACGTCGTTCGCCGCCTTGTCGAGCTCCTCGACCGTCCGCTCCATCTCTTTCAGCTGGGCTTCCATCTGGTACTTCTGGCTGAGAATCGCCTGCAGCTGCTGCTGGAGCTGCTGGAATTGAGCAAGCTGATTCTGAATTTTCGGACTTACTTCATCCATTTGTCTCACCTGTCGTTCTGCTCACGTCCTCCGCAACCTTGATCCATCTCAGATATGAGTTCAAGGCCGCTCTCAGCGCCGCGAGGTCGCTCGCCTCGATGTCGAGAACGAGCTGTCCCGGCCCTGAGGAGATCTTGACCCGAGTCCTCGGGATCTCCCTGCCGACCTCCGGCGATATCGCGCCGAGGACGACATCCGATTGGGGGGAAAGGAGTTTGAGCATCGCCCTGTGCATCCGATCTCCGTCTTCATCTGGCTTTCGTCACTTTCTTGACGTTTGGCCTCTCCTTGTAGAAGATCTTGGAGCCGCAGGCCTCGCACTGGATTCCGACGGTGTTGACGTTCGAGTGTATCGGCTTGTTGCATTTCCCGCATTTATACATTCTCAGCGCCCTCCTCCGTCTTCTTCTCCGTTCTCTCTTCGGTCATGATCCTCTTGATGGTGGGAGAGTATGAGCCGGCCGCGAACTTCGTGTCGCAGTGTCGGCATAGCCAGACTCCAGAACTGAGACGTTTGACGCTCTTGTGGTGGCAGTTGGGGCATTCGTACGGCATCTTCCGTGTCTTCTCGATGTCCCTGATGAGCTTCCTTGCTCTCACGCCGTATCTGGCGCCGAACCTGCCTGCGCTTCCTACCTTCTCTGTCCCCTTCGACACATTCTCACCCTACTAGCTTTCTAAGTTCCTTGCTCAGTCTCTGGGAAGTCTCAATGATCTTCCTGACCTGCTCAAGCGTTAGAGAACCCTCAAGCCCTTTCTGCATAGCTCTGAGATCACCGTTCTCGTCAGTCGTTACAGTCAGACGTGCCTCGGCGACCTTTTCTTCATCGAGAGTCGGATCGAGTAATATAGAGTTTTCTATCTGAACCGCCGTGCAGGAGATGGGCGTGGATCTTATCGGTAACGGGAAGTTCTCGCCCTTGCCGTACATCGCTGCTGGCACGATCGCGCTCTTCAGGGCAGCAACGGCCCCTAGGAACGCCGCGTCGAACAGGTTGCCGTCGTAATCTAGTACGTATACGTCTACGAAGCACAACCAAACCTCTTCCTTCGGCGTTATGCACAGGGCTGAGAGGTCGATCATCTCGCTCTCCCTTATCCCTCGGTCGACGACCCTTGCAAGCTCGATCGAATCCTCGTCCGGAGGTCCGGCCTCGAAGGCCGGCGATGCCAACGGGATCAGTTCCGCGTTCGTCGCGAGCACTCCCTTGTCGGGCGTGTCCTCGAACGGCGTCCCGGTCTGCATCTTGATGCCGACCAGGACGTCCGTGTTGCCGAGTCTGACCCTCGCGGACCCTTCCGCGCTCTCGACGTACTTCGTCTCGATGCTGACCTGTCTGAACTCATCCCAGGTCCGGCCATCCACCCTCTTGCCCTTAGAGAGTAGCTTGTGGATGTGGTCCCTCTTGATATCGGACATTATCGCGCGCGCCATCTTCAGCCCTCCATGTCTTGCTGTTCCCGAGGAGCCTCTTCCTCCAGCCCCTCTATGTCCTCGACTGCGTACCTTCTCTTGAGAGCGTCCTTCTGCAGCTGATAGATTTTCTCGCACGCTCCGAAACCGTACTCCATTGCCTTGTTGAACTCCTCAACGGTCATGTGACCGTCCATCTGCATCAGGAGTATCTCCCCGGTGCGGGGTATGACCGCTATTGGCAGGTCTGCCTGTCCGTGATTGTCCTCCTCCTTGCAGAGGTCCAGCACGACCTGTCCGTCGATCTTCCCGACCGCGACCGATGGTATCATGTCTTTCATCGGTATGCCTGCATCAGCGAGTGCGACCGACGCCGCTGTCAGACCGGCGCATCTCGTCCCTGCGTTCGCCTGCAGGATCTCGATGTACACGTCCACCGACGTCCGTGGAAAGTACTCTGTGAACACGACGTACTCAAGGGCCTCGGAGATGATCTTCGATATCTCCACAGACCTCCTGTCCGGTCCGGGTCTCTTCCTGTCGGAGACGGAGAATGCGATCATGTTGTACCTGCACTGGACAAGCGCCTTGGAGGGATCCTGCAGATGTCTTGGGTGACACTCCCGCGGACCGTAGACCGCTGCAAGGACCTTGTTCTTGCCCCATTCCACATATGCGGAGCCGTCCGCTCTCTTCAGGACGCCCGCCTCGATTTTGATTGGCCTGAGCTCGTCGGCCTTCCTCCCGTCGACCCTCAAGCCGTTCTCGTCAATCATCTTGCCTTCCATAAAATCACCTTATTGACTCGGTTTCGCCACAGACTCTAGATATTCCTTGACTCTCTCGGTCAGCCTTAAGGTCTGAGCGCCTTCGTCGATCATCCTTATGGCCCTGATTGCCAACACGATGTTCTCGATGTCGCCGTCAAGCCATATCCTTCCATTCTGGCCCACGAAGATCCTGCAGTTCGTGTGGCTCTTGATCAGTTGGATCATCGATCCCCCTTTACCGATTACACGCGGGACCTTGCTGTGGGAGATGTCAATGATCTGACCACCCTGTAGCTTCCTCAGTCCCTGGTCCTTCATCGTTACTTGGACCCTTTTCGTCTCGTCCACCATCAGGACCTTTGCCAGGATCGTATCGCCGACGTTCAGATATCTTGCAGTGTCCCCGAACTCTACTCTCCAGGGCACCTCGTTCACATGTAGGGGCGCCGGATAGGGGGAATTGATGTCGATCAGCCAGTTGGACGGGCCGATGTCAATCACCTTCCCTATGACGTTATCCCCCGTGACTGGAATGTATCTTCCGCCAAGCGGAATTACGTTCACGTAGTTTGATTTGGTGCTCTTTATGCCTAGCTGCGAGGCGTAGATCTTGCCGTCCGAGACGTATGTCCCGCTGCCGGGTCTGAGCTTGCCCGAATCGAGCAGCTCCCCGGGGACGACGATCTCTCGCATTGGCTTCAACGCGCCATCATTATGCATGACTTCACTTTCCTTCATTCAATCGGTACTCACAACTGTATAACATGCTTTACATTTTCCCTATCACAACGATGGTCTACTTCAGTATCTTCGTCTCCACGTTGCCTTTCGTTTTCTCATTCAGTCGACCGAGGAAGTCGTCCCTCATGCCTGCCGGCAGTTCGACCACTCCTATCCAGCTGCCGTTCAGTTGCCACTCTTCCTTCGTGATTCTGCCCATGTGGGTCATGTCCTCGTAGCACCTTCCGTATTCCTCCCCGGAAAGCTTCACAGCGACGCGAATCTTGTCGAACCTTATCGGGATGAGCGGGCGGAGCGCGTCAAGCACCGTCTTGACCTGCACTTCTACCGATTTGAACGGATCGACATGGACCCTTGCTTCCTCCATCGCCATCTCTATGCGCTGCGGCGGGTGAGGGCCCCCGGTCTGTGGGTTGATCGCATTCCTAGCGATCTCGGCCACGATCCTCTTACGCTTTGCCTCCTGCATCTCCCTGCGCTGCTGGGTCGTCAGCTGAACCTCGCCCTTCAGGATGATTTGCTTCGCGACCTCGATGGGATCCGTCATCCCGAATACTTCTTTGATCTTCTCGTCCGAGGCGCGCGTCCCCTTCCTCGCGTTGCGGAATACCTCGTCGACAACCATGTAGTCGATGAGATCGACCTCCTGTCCTTCCCGCAGGTGGTTCACTACCTTGGGGTCGATCAGAACCTCGAAGCTCTCGCCGTGGGATTCAAGGCGGGCTATTATCGCATCCTCGATGTCGACCATCAAAACCCCGTCTACGAGGCGTTCGCCTTTTCAACGTAAGACTCGACCTCAGACTCCTCCATGCGCCTGAAGTCCTCGCCTCGTCTCACCATCCCGATTTCCACGGCCTTGGGGTTGAGCTTCTCTTCTTCCGTGGCCTTCTTCAGAGCCTTCAAACCGAGGACGACCGCATCACTCATCTCCATGCCCTCGGCGTACTGCTCCTCGAAGACCTCCATGACGACATTCCTCCCCGCTCCTATGCTGCCTGCCTTGTATGACACCAAGGCGCCGCTAGGATCGGTCTCGAACAGGTGCTCGCCCTGGTCATCGACGCCTGCGACAAGTAGCGCGGTTCCGAAGGGTCGGACACCGCCGTACTGGGTGTAGTTCTGCTTGTAGTCGCAGATCCGCTTCACCAGTACCTCGATGCTGATGTCCTCGTCGTACGTGATCTTGCTTATCTGCGCGATCACACGCGCCTGGTCGACCAATATTCGGGCGTCGGCCACCAATCCTGAGGTTGCGCACCCGATGTGCCTGTCAATCTGGAATATCTTCTCAATGGATCTTGGCTCCATCAGTCGGCTGGCAATTCTCTTATCGACGATCAAGACCACTCCGTCCTTGAACTTTAGACCGACGGTCGTGGTCCCTCTCTTCACAGCCTCTCTGGCATATTCCACCTGAAAAAGCCTTCCATCGGGAGAGAACACTGTTATGGCTCTATCGTACGCCATCTGTCCTGGTTGCATTAAATCACTCCTCTAGTCTCGATACGGTTCAAGGCTAAAGTTCTACTTAGATATATATCTTATTCATAGGCGAGCGCCGGATATGGGACTCTGGCACGTCGAAGCTTCTTCCTTTTGTTCTCTTCGGCGCCGTGAATCCGAGTCTCGGATGCTATGGGTCCAATGGGGGCAGATCAGCGTTTCAGTCGTTCGGCCTCGTCCCTCTCGCAATGTCCTCATCGGTCAGTCCTCGGGGTGCGATGTGCGTACCTCTCGCGGAGGGTCTTCAGGGTCCCCGAGGTTCTCAGCAGCTCCACCTTCACTTTCTTCTGAGCGATCAAGTCGAGCTTCACCAACATCTCCAGAGTTCTCTCCTTCTCGATGTTCGAGCAGCGGACGATCCCGATCGTTCCATCGAATTCGATGAGCTTCGGAGCCTTCGTCCCGGACCTGTCCGAGACATCGCCGAGCGTTCTGAAAAGATCGTCAATCGAGACACGCGACTCGGAGAGCACGCGGAACGCGATGTACCTGCGCCTGCCTCGCCGATCCTTCACGACCATCTGAATAGATCACCGCACTTTGTCGATATCGCCCCGCTCGACGAATTCCCTTCCGAGGAACTGACTCGACCTTACGCCGGTTATTACGACCATGATCTTGACGACGCCTTCCAACTCCGGCTCAATCGTGCAGCCCCAGATTATCCTCGCCATGGGGTTAATGCTCTTGCCCACGATCTCAGCTGCCTTTTCCGCCTCCGCAAGGGTCAGGTCGTTCCCCCCAACGACGCGGATGAGTGCACCTCTCGCTTCGCGGGTATCCAAGTCTCCGAGCAGAGGGGACGAGAGCGCTTCATTCACCGCCTCATCTATCCTGCCATCGTCCGCCTTTGACTCCCCGATCCCGATCATTGCGACGCCGCCATTCTTCATTATCGTCATGATATCATTGAAGTCGACGTTCACGAGACCAGGCTTCGTGATGATCTCGGTTATGCCCTTGATGCTCTGCATCAGTACTTCATCCGCGACCTTGAAAGCCGCTTCGAGCGGGAGCTTCGGGACGATCTCGAGCAGCTTGTCGTTCGGAATCACTATCGTTGTGTCGCAAAACTCCCTGAGGCGGTTGATCCCCTTGACGGCGTTGTCCGTCCTCACCTTTCCCTCGGCCTTGAAGGGAAGTGTCACGACGCCAAGGACAAGTGAGCTCCTCATCCTTGCGAGCTCAGCTACCAACGGGGCCGTACCGGTCCCGGTGCCTCCGCCCATGCCCGCGGTCACGAAGACGATGTGCTGTCCATCCACGAACTTCGAGAGCTCGCCTCTCGCTTCCTCTGCCGCCTTCCTTCCCACCTCGGGGATCGCACCAGCTCCCAGCCCCTTCGTCAGTGTCCTTCCGAGGAGCACCTTGTTAGGCGCCTGGATCGAGAGCAGATGCTTCGCGTCGCTGTTCGCGGCGACGAGCGTCGCTCCGACGATGCCTGATTGGTATAACCTTCTCACCGTGTTGGAACCGCCCCCGCCGCATCCTATGATGGCGATTCTTACTCTAAGCGTTTCAACGATACGCTTGAGTTCCTCGTCGTCCGCGCTCACCGGCTTCTCGCCAGGGTTCGCCGCTCTCTCCGATCCTTTCCCGCTCTCGCCTTGCGACTCAAGCGCCCTGTCTAGAACTGATCTCATGTGCACCCATCCTCATCTTGGCATTATTATATTAATTGTATTTAAACCCATTTCTCGCGCGCATTCGGATGGTATGGTCATCGGGTTCCCGCGAGACATTTCGGAGTAGCGGCAAGGTGCGCTTTTCCGCGGCGAAATCTGACTAGATTAGCTCGAAGACCGAGCCGCATACCCTGCATGTCGATTCGCCCGGCGCGAGCTCGTGACCGCATTCCGGGCAGCGGTTGCCCATAACAGCCCCGCACTCGCAGACATCCTCGCCTTGAGGCAGGATCCTCCCGCACAATGGGCAGGTCTGGGTCTCAAGATGGTCGAAGTGCTCGCCGCAGTTCGGACATTCGCTCTCGTCCTCCGAGACGGTCTCCCCGCACTCCGGGCACTTGAAGTTCCCACCCTCCTCGACGAATATCGCGCCGCACTCGCACGACTCGGCACCAGCTGGGATGTTCGCCCCGCACAGCGGACAGAGGATGTAGTTGACCTTAGTGCCCGCGGTCGGAGGAGCGTTGGTCTCGCTTTTCGGAGCTTGCATATTTGCGAACCCGTTTTTCACAGGCTCCCTACCGTCCTTGGTCGTGTACTCGCTCTGACAGTATGGGCAAAAGCCGGTCCGGGAGATGCAGGTCGTGTGGAAGATCTTCCCGCAGCCGCACTTCACGTATTCCATGCCCTGCTTCACCCTCCCCAGGCATATCTGGCAGATCAACGGCTTCACCTTCGGGCCTGTGATCTGGATCCTAGGTCTCACGGCCCCTGTCCCTGATTGATCCTTGGGACCGTCCCTATTGCTTTTGTGCTTCGCGATGTGCAATTTACCCCCGACATAGTATCGCCTGACTAGGAGTGTCGTTGCGAATGTTGTTGCGCCAAGCAGAAGTGCGATGGTGATAAGTATGAGCACGGCCCGGGCAGTGACCTCTCAGACTTAACCTTTTACTTCCCAATTATGACTATTGATATTCTAACACTCAACTGACTGAGGGAGGCGCATCATCTGTTGCATGTCGGACAATTCTTTCTGCGTCTGGCATTCTGTGACACGAAAGGTTTATTAACCGTAGTTAATTTGAGGCCTTTCAGATTGTTAGGTCGGTCACGCGCAATGTTAAAATATGGCAATCCAAAATATCTGACAGACTCCATGAATCTGGAAAGGCTAACAGGTAAATCCTTTGACTTCCCGCCCGGGGGTGGGCGTAGCTTTTTTCGATGTCTAAGGTCATAGTATGGAGGGTGCAAGATGGCTGGAGAGGGAGAGGCGAAAGTTGGGGTCTTCGTTTGCAGGTGTGGCGCGAACATAGGACGCGTGATAGACTGCGAGAACCTGCGCGAATACGCCTCGACGATGCCTGGCGTCGTCACGGCCATGACTCATGATTATCTCTGCTCGGAAGACGGCCTCAAGATAATGAGGGAAGAGATCTCGAAGTCTGGGGCGGACGCAATCGTCGTCGCCGCCTGCACTCCGAGGCTCCACGAGAAGACATTCCGGGATAACATCGAGGCCGCTGGTATCAATCGGTATCTCCTACACGTCGCCAACATTCGGGAGCAGTGCTCCTGGGTCCACTCCAATGAACCCTACAAGGCCACGGAGAAGGCGAAAGACCTCGTCAGGATGGGGGTCAGGAAGGCAAGGACGTTCTCTCCGGTAGAGGGGGTGAGCGTCCAGCTGAAACAAGAGGTGCTTGTCGTAGGGGGTGGGGTCGCCGGGATAGAGGCGGCATACGACCTCGCCGAGCTCGGATACAGGGTCCATCTCGTCGAGAGGAAGCCCGTGCTCGGAGGCAACATGGCGACGTCATTCACGTGCTTGCTCTGGTGCCACGAGGTGCCAGGGAAGTTTCAGACCATCAGCTTCAGGCAGGGGACGTTCCCAACCTGCGACTGCTCCGGTTGCACAATAACCCCCAGGCTCGTCGAGCTGATCAATCATCCCGATATCAACATTCTCACCATGTCCGAGGTGAAGGAGGTGAGCGGCCACGTCGGGGACTTTCGAGTCAAGGTTGTCCAGAAGCCCAGGTACGTCGATGAGGCGAAGTGCGTGGGCTGTGGCAACTGCTCAATCCCTTGCCCCGTCACTGTCAAGAACGAGTACGACTTCGGCTTGGCGGACAGGAAAGCGATATTCATACCTTATCAGCAAGGCATCCCTCGGAAGTACCTCATCGACATGGACTCGTGCCTTCGATCAAGGGGAGAGGAGTGCTCCGCCTGCCTCGATTCATGCCCGTTCGGGGCTCCGGACTACGCTGACAAGGGGAGGGAGATAAATCTGGACGTTGGTGCGATCATAGTCGCCACCGGCTTCGAGACATACAAGCCGCATGTGAAAGGCTACCTCGGATACAAGGAGTCTAAGAACGTGATAACGGCCGTGGAGCTCGAGAGAATGCTGGACAAGGCAGGGCCGACCGGAGGGATTGTGATCAGGCCGTCGGACAGGCGGGTGCCGAAGCGAATAGCGTTCATCCAGTGTGTCGGTTCGAGGAACCGGAGGATCAACGAGGGCTACTGCTCGAAGGTCTGCTGCATGTACACGATGAAGAACGCGCAGGCCATCAAGGAAACCCATCCAGAGGTTGATATCACAGTGTATTATATCGACCTGAGGGCCGTCGGGAAAGGGGTCGAGGAATTCTATCATCGGACGAGGGAGGACTACGGCGTCGAGTATACCAGGGGCAGACCGGCGGAGGTACTGGAGGAGAAGGGGACTCAGAACCTGATCATCCGGGCCGAGGAGACACTCCTGAACAAGATCACCGAGCGCAACTTCGACCTCGTCGTCCTGTCGGTCTCGCTCGTCCCGCCGGAGGGAATGAAGGAGCTGGCCGAGATGCTCAAGCTTCGGCTCAGCCCGGACGGGTTCATACAGGAGGCTCACACGAGGATGAAGCCCGTGGAGACGTCGATCGATGGCATCTACGTCTGCGGGTGCGCACAGGGTCCGAAGGACGTCCCCGAATCGGTCGCTCAGGCAAAGGCGGCGGCCTTGGAAGCCGCGATTCTGCTCCACAAGAAGGTGTGGAAGACCGAGTCCCTGAACGCCTACGTGGACAGCGAGAAGTGCATCGGATGCGAGCTGTGCATCGAGACCTGCCCGTACGGGGCGCCAGTCCTCGAGAAGGTCGGGCAGGGTAACAAGGCCAGGATCGTCGAGGCACTGTGCAAGGGGTGTGGTACGTGCGTCGTCGCATGCCCGTCAAGGGCGATACACAGCCGCCAGTTCACGGACAGGCAGTTGACGAATGAGATCAGGGCCGCATTGGAGGTGAAGTAGGATTAAGACCTCAGGCGCTGAGAAGGTCTTCCTCGGAGGGCAGAGCGAGCGCGTGCTCGAGGAGCCCCCGATAGTCGACGAGGAGTGCGACAGGGGATTCATAAAGAAAATCACAGAGTTCGGCGGGGGCGATGTACAGGTCTGTATGCAGTGTGGCAACTGCACCGGAGTCTGCCCTGTTTCCATGAAGACGGAGAACAAGGTCAGGAACATCATCAAGATGTGCCAGATGGGGCTGAAGGAGAGGGTCCTCTCGACTCCATGGGTCTGCGCTACGTGCTACCGCTGCTTCGAGCACTGCCCGTCCGGGATGAACCCGGCGGAGCTGATCGTCGCCCTGAGGCACATCGTCGTCAGGGAGGTCGGCCCGCCTCCTTTCGTCGTTGAGACCTCCCACAACGTTGCCGATCTTGGTCAGTCGATGAAGTTGTCGGCGAATATCATGGAGATGCGCAAGGAGATAGGGCTGCCCGCCGAGCCATTCGACAAGCTGTTCAGGGACAAGGCAGTGAACGACATAAGGACGATCATGAGGGCTACCGGTTTCGACAAGCTCATCGGTATCAAGCTGGGGGACTGATCTTATCGCGACGAAAGAGGTCAAGGTCCAACCCAGGTACGCGCTGTTTCTAGGATGCATGATCCCCAACAGGTATCCAGGGATAGAGCAGTCGATAAGGAAGGTCATCGAGGGTCTCGGATATGGGGAGAAGTTCGCCGACCTGCCCCAGGCGACGTGCTGCCCTGTACCTGGCGTATTCTATTCGTCGGACAAGAGCACCTGGTTAGCTCTCGCGGCCAGGAACCTGTGTCTTGCACAGGACCGTCGACTGGAGATGGTCACGCTCTGCAACGGATGTTTCGCCTCGCTGCTGAAGGCGACGGAGTGTCTGTCCAAGCCGACGACGATGGGCGAGGTGAACAAGGTCCTGCGCGAGATCTGCATGAAGTACACCGGCGTGCCGAGAATCAGTCCCGAAGGAAGGAGGGTGCTCGAACCGGTCAAGGTCAGGCATTTCATCGACGTTCTCTACAACGACGTCGGCGTCGACGCGATCAGGTCCGCGGTCGTGAGACCGCTGGGCGGTGTGAAGGTCGCGGTTCACTACGGATGCCACTACTTGAGACCGACCGAGACGGGGGCGATCGAGGATCCGGGCGATCCTCACATGGTCGACGACATAATGGCTGCGCTCGGGGCGGAATCCGTTGACTACCAGAGCAAGTTGGATTGTTGCGGAGCAGGCGGAGGAGTCAGGTCCCACGTCTCAGAGCTCGCCGCGGCGATATCCAAGGACAAGTATGATCACATCGAGTCCGCGGGCGCCGACTGCATAGTCACTCCTTGTCCCTTCTGCCTTCTGCAGATGGACACGGTCCAAGAGCGTTTCGAGGGGCGTAAGATCCCGGTCCTGCACGCGGCCCAGATCATCGCCCTCGCTATGGGGGCGGACCGCAGGATGCTAGGGCTGGATTTTCACAAGGTGCCGGTGGATGGCGTGCTTTCAAAGACCGGAGGTGGCTGAATGGCGGACGAGTACGATCCGAGGCTCGTCGCATTCTGTTGCAACTGGTGCTCGTACGCAGCGGCCGATCTGGCCGGCACATCCAGGATGCAGTATCCATCGAACGTCAGGGTCATAAGGGTAATGTGCAGCGGAAGGGTGGATCCGACCTTCGTGCTCGAGTCGTTCAAGGAGGGTGCGGACGGCGTGCTTGTCGCGGGCTGCCACCCCAGGGGATGCTATTACATAACTGGGAACGAGAAGGCGGAGTACAGGATGGAGTTCCTGCGGGAGATCATGTTGCAGATCGGTCTCAATCCCCGTCGATTGAGGCTGGAATGGATAGCGGGGTCGGAGCCGAACAAGTTCGCTAGGGTCTGCAGGGAGATGGTCGAGGACCTGAAGAAGCTCGGACCGACCCTCGTCAAGGGAGGGATCGAATGAACGCCTCACAAAAGGTGGGCGCCGTTCTCGTCGTGGGCGGCGGGATCGGAGGGATGCAGGCGGCATTGGACCTGGCCGATTCTGGCTTCAAGGTCTACATCATCGACACCTCACCTAGCATCGGCGGAACCATGGCCCAGCTTGACAAGACCTTCCCGACGAACGACTGTTCGATGTGCATCATGGCCCCGAAGCTCGTCGCGGCCGGCAGACACCAGAACATCGAGCTGATATGCAACTCCGAAGTGGCGGAGGTGAATGGAAAGGCAGGTGATTTCAGTGTCACGGTCGCGAAGCGCTACCCTTACGTCATGGCGGACAAATGCACCGGCTGTGGCATATGTGAGGAGCACTGCCCGATCGAGGGGCCGAGCTGGTTCGACGAGGGCATCGCTCCAAGGAAGGCGATATACAAGCCGTTCCCCCAGGCCGTCCCCATGGTCTACACCATAGAGAAGGGCATGTGCATCGGCTGCGGGGAATGTCAGAAGGTCTGCACCGCTGGTGCGATCGACTTCAAGCTGTCCGAGGAGGAGATCCGGGAGCTTAAGGTCGGCGCGATTGTCCTCGCTACCGGCTTCGAGAAGTTCAAGGCCTTCAAGAAAAGGGAGTACGGATACGGCATCTTCCGCAACGTCATGACGAACTCCGAGTTCGAGCGGATGCTCAGTGCGTCCGGTCCGACCGGCGGGCACATCATTAGGCCCTCAGACGGGGACGTTCCAGAGAAGATGGCCTTCGTCCAGTGCGTCGGATCCAGAGATGCGCAGCTCGGTCACACTTACTGTTCATCGATGTGCTGCATGGCAGCGCTCAAAGAAGCGATCATAGCCCAGGAGCACGAGCCGAACCTTCGGTCTCACATATTCTTCATGGACGTCAGGGCGTTTGGCAAGGAGTTCGAGGACTACAGGGAGCGGGCCGAGAATGAGTATGGCGTCAAGATATCGAGGAACAACCGCGTCGCGGGCATAGAGGAGAACCCCGCCACTGGCAACCTGACCATCCGGTTCCATCAGGAGACGGAAAATGGGACCGAGGATATACTCGAGGACACGTTCGACCTCGTCGTTCTTTCCGTCGGGATATGCCCCTCCGAGGACGCGAAGAGGCTGTGCAAGAAGCTTGGCGTTAAGCTGAATGAGCACGGCTTCTGCTGGACCTCTCAGTTCGAGCCGCTTAAGACGAATGTTCCAGGTGTGTTCGTCTGCGGGACGTTCCAGTCACCGAAGGACATACCCGACACCGTTGCCCAAGGGAGTGGCGTAGCCTCGAAGGTCGGATCATTACTTAGCGAGGCCAGGGGCACTCTCGTCACCGATGTCAAGTATCCAGACGAATTGGACGTGCAGGGTCAAGAGCCCAGAGTAGGCGTCTTCGTTTGCCACTGCGGCATCAACATCGGCGGTGTCGTCGATGTGCCCGCAGTCGTCGAGTATGCGAAGAGCCTGCCGAACGTCGTGTACGCTGAGCAGAACATCTACACATGCTCGCAGGACACCCAGAAAGCCATCAAGGAGAAGATCAAGGAGCACAAGCTGAACCGCGTCGTAGTCGCGTCGTGTACACCGAGAACGCACGAACCGCTGTTCCGGAACACGATCAGAGAGGCTGGATTGAACGAGTACCTCTTCGACATGGCGAACATCCGCGATCAATGTTCGTGGGTCCACATGCACGAGAAGGACAAGGCCACGAAGAAGTCGAAGGACCTCGTGCGGATGTCCGTGATGAGGGCCGCGCTGCTCTCTCCATTGGCGAAGCAGAAGGTCCCGGTGACGAAGGCAGCTCTTGTCATCGGAGGCGGCTTGGCCGGCATGACCGCCGCACTCGAGATCGCCGAGCAAGGATTTCCCGTTTACTTGGTGGAGAAGGACTCGGAGCTCGGCGGGAATCTCCGCGGCATCCACTTCTTGATAAGCGGGGCCGATCCCCAGCAGGCGTTATCTGACCTGACGAAGCGTATCAGCGATGACAGACTGATCACTGTTCATCTCAATTCGACGGTCGAGGAGGTCACCGGGTACGTCGGCAGTTTCACGTCTACCCTCTCGACCGGGGAAAAGATCGAGCACGGCGTCATCGTCGTAGCGACAGGCGGGGTCGAGTACAAGCCCAAGGAGTACCTGTATGGACAGGCCCCGAATGTGATAACCCAGAGGCAACTGGGCGAGAGGATTGCGGCAGGGAACGTAGACGCGAAGCTTGTGGCAATCATCCAGTGCGTAGGTTCTAGGAACGACGAGTATCCGAACTGCAGCAGGATATGCTGCTCCACATCGATGGCCAATGCCATCCAGCTGAAGCGGAGAAACCCCAACACATCTGTGTATGTTCTGTACAAGGACATACGGACCTACGGATTCAACGAAGCGCATTACAGCGAGGCAGCGGGCCTCGGGATCGTATTCCTGAGGTATGGGGAGAACGAGCCGCCGGTCGTGGAAGAGAGGGACGGCCATCTGGCGCTGACCGTCAAAGACCAGGTCCTTAAGGAGTACTTTGAGATCCGTCCGGACCTCATAGTGCTCAACGCCGCAACGCGTCCCAACCCAGACAACGACGGACTGGCGAAGATGCTCAAGGTGCCCCTCAGCAAGGACGGCTTCTTCCTCGAGGCACACATGAAACTGCGTCCGGTTGATTTCGCTACCGAAGGGATATTCCTCGCTGGCCTGGCGCATTGGCCGAAGTTCATCGAGGAGAGCATATCCCAGGCGTGTGGTGCTGCCGCCAGAGCGATCACGATTCTGTCTAAGGACGAGCTGGAGACCGAGGGTGCCGTGTCCTTCGTCGACGAGGCGAGGTGCCGCGGCTGCGGAAGATGCGAGGAGGCATGCGAGTACGCGGCGGTAACGTTGCAAGAAGTGTCTCCCGGTGTTCTCAAATCGAGGATCAACCCGGCGCTGTGCAAAGGCTGTGGGGCGTGCTCCGTCGCCTGTTGCAACGGCGCCATAACTGCGAAGCACTTCACTGACGGTCAGATACTGACAATGGTAGAGGAGGCTCTCAAGGAGGTGGGCGGATGAGCGACTTCGAGCCGCACATAGTCGCATTCTGTTGCAACTGGTGCTCGTACGCCGGAGGGGACCTCGCCGGGGTGAGCAGGTTCCAGTATCCTCCTAACGCCAGAATCGTTCGTGTCATGTGCTCGGGTAGGATCGAGCCGCAATTCATCCTGAGGGCGTTCGAGCTCGGTGCCGACGGCGTGCTTGTCGCAGGTTGTCACATTGGTGACTGCCACTACATTTCCGGCAATGAGAAGGCGCAGAAGAAGGTCGAGGCGACCAAGGAGCTGATAGATCAGCTCGGTCTGGACGGCAGACGATTGCGCCTCGAGTGGATATCCGCGTCGGAGGGCTCGAAGTTCGCCGCGACGATGAAGGATTTCACGGAGGATCTGAAGGTACTCGGGCCTAATCCGTTAAGGGGGTCTTCCGAATGAGCGAGATGAAGAAGCTGATAGACGACACCGGGGCGTTCGATTGCGTCGAGTGCGGTAAGTGCACAAGCGTGTGCCCCGTTGCGAGGGTCGATCCGAACTTTGCTCCCAGATTGATAGTCGTCAGGGCGCTCGAGGGCGTCGAGACGAACCTTGCGAAGGAGAAGGACATGTGGTCCTGCATCACCTGCGAGATGTGCAACGACATGTGCCCCTACAAGGTCGATTACACCGGTTTCATCCAGGGCATGAGGGCCGAGGCTGCCAAGGCAGGGAACCTGCCGGTGCTGTCACAGGGCGGCGCGGTCCACACGATGCAGAGGATCATGGCCAAGGGGATTAAGCAGAATCGGCTTTCCTGGCTTACGCCGGACCTGCGCGTCAAGGAGAAGGGGGACGTGTTCTATTTCACAGGTTGCGCCGTGCAGCTCGGGACGCTGTTCTACGACCAGGCGGCTGAGCTCAAGAAGACGCCGGCAAGCATAGTGAAGGTACTGAACGCCGCCGGGATAGAACCGGTCGTCAGCAAGGACGAGGTCTGTTGCGGGCACGACCTCAACTGGACCGGGGACGAGAAATCGCTGCTCAATCTGATGGACCGGAATGTCAAGGCCATCAAGGAATCCGGCGCGAAGACGGTCGTGTTCTCCTGTCCCGAGTGTATGAGGACCTTCGAGGTCGACTATCAGGACTTCCTCGGGGACCTGCCGTTCGAGCTTAAGCACATCTCAGAGTACTTGTTGGAGCTGGCCGATCAGGGGAAGCTCAAGTTCAATCAGAACGGCGGCAAGGTCACATATCAGGATTCTTGCAGGCTCGGAAGGCATCTCGGGATTTATGACCCGCCGCGCGAACTGATAGCGGAAGTGGGATTGGATCTCGTGGAGATGCCGAACCGCAGGGAGAAGGCGGGATGCTGCGGCGTCAACGCTTTCGGGAACTGCAACGAGACATCACGGAAGTTGCAGCTGGACCGCCTGATCGAGGCGACTGGTACAGGGGCAGATACGATGCTCACATTCTGCCCGAAGTGCGTCATTCATTTCAATTGCCTATTGAGC
>Ga0315281_10001899_pt1 | contig 31094 bp, 28 predicted proteins | sample YL17G07_0_MG_FD_204540 | JGI IMG/M metagenome (GOLD analysis project Ga0315281, IMG submission 204540) | Sediment microbial communities from Yellowstone Lake, YNP, Wyoming, USA - YL17G07_0 | ecosystem: Environmental > Aquatic > Freshwater > Lake > Sediment | place: USA: Wyoming | collected...
TCCATGGTAGGGGTGGTCACGGTGATCCTCCTTCGTGCAACACTGATCCTGTTTCACACGAGGATGATGCCGTGGCCTTCTGCTAGCCAGTTGACCGATTACTTACACCACGCCCTGGGACTCTACTGGACAGGCACAACCTGTATTGCCTCTCCATCACACCGGAAGCAATCGAACGAATCGAGTGTCTTCTCCCGGAGTACGACCACGTATGCACGCTTAACATGATTGAACAGATGGCGTGAACTGTAGGGCAAGACAGGAGGACTCGTGCACACGTTTCGCGGGTCCGTAGATTCGGGGTTGGCCGACAGAACTGTCAGATCCAGCAACAGGCCTGTTAATCGCACATGTTCTGGCCGAAGTATGGTCACAATTAGGACACAACTGATAAGGCTCCTGAGCACCCAATGGTGCGGACAGGAGCCTTGCTCAGATTCAGAACGATGGTAGCGCGTGCGGGATTCGAACCCGCGATCTCCGCCTTGAGAGGGCGATGTCCTGGGCCGCTAGACGAACGCGCCGGGTGGCTGGGGATGGAGGATTCGAACCCCCACATACAGATCCAGAATCTGCTGTCCTACCATTAGACGAATCCCCAATTCGCACTCGATTCTAGCATGGGCGTTCGATTCGCGACAACCGGGGCACACCCCTACAGCATCGCCGCCGCCGCGCGCAGGCGGGCCAGGCAGCGCTCCCGGCCGAGGATCTCCATGCTCTCGAAGAGCGGCGGCGTCACCTTCCGCCCCGTCACGCCCAGGCGCACCAGCGAGAACAAGTCGCCCGCCTTCACGCCCAGCGCCTCGGCCACGGCGCGCAGCTCCGTTTCGAGCACGTCGTGCGCGAACGAGGCCGCGGCCTCGACGCGCGCGATGGCGGCGTCGAGCGCGGCCTTCGCGTCCGCGGGGCGGTCCTTGAACGCCTTGCCGAGCAGGTCTTCGCGCGCGTAGTGCAACTCATCGGCGAAGAAGAAGTCGCAGTATTCCGCCGCCTCCGACAGCAGCTTGATCCGCTCGCGGATCAGCGGCACGACGCGCGCGAGCACGTCGCGGTCGACCGGCCGCGGCACGCGCGCCGGCAGGTCGGCATCGAGCCGCGCGCCGACGAGCTCGACCAGCCGCTCGGCCGCCATGTCGCGGATGTAGACGCCGTTCATCCACGTCAGCTTCTCTACGTTGAAGATGGCCGGATTCTTCACCACGCGGTCCAGCGTGAAGTGCTCGATCAGCTGCTCCCTCGAGATGATCTCCGTCTTGTCGTCGAGCGACCAGCCGACGAGCGCCAGGAAGTTGAACACCGCCTCGGGCAGATACCCCTGGTCGCGGTACTCGAAGACGCTGGTCGCGCCGTGCCGCTTGCTCAGCTTCGTGCCGTCGGGGCCGAGCACGCGCGGCACGTGCGCCATCACGGGCGGCGCCACGCCGAGGGCGCGATAGATCAGCGCGTGGCGCGGCGCCGACGGCAGCCACGAGTCGTCGCGGAGCACGTGCGTGATCTTCATCGCCTCGTCGTCGACGATGTACGCCAGGTGGTACGTCGGGAAGCCGTCGGACTTCAGCATCACGAAGTCGTCGAGCGTGGCGAGGTCGAAGGTCGACGCGCCGTGGACGGCGTCCGTGAGCGTGATCGCGCCTTGGAGTGGTGTCTTGAAGCGCACGACGCAGTTGCGCCCCTCCGCCTCGGCCTCCGCGCGCGCCGCCGCCTGCGGCCCGGCATCGCGGCAGCGGAGGTCGTACTTCGGCGGCTGCTTCTGGCGCGCCTGCTCGGCCCGCACCTCATCCAGCCGCTGCGAGGAGCACCAGCATTCGTACGCGTCGCCCTGCGCCAGCAGCCGGTCGGCCGCCGCGCGATACAGGTGCACGCGCTCCGACTGCGTGTACGGCCCGTACGGCCCGCCGATGCCCGGCCCCTCGTCGGGGTCCATGCCGAGCCAGCGCAGGCTCTCGATGATCTTCGGCAGCGCCTCCGGGTCGAGCCGCGTGCGGTCCGTGTCCTCGATGCGCAGGAGGAACTGCCCGCCGTGCCGCCGCGCCAGCAGGTAGCTGAACACGGCGGTGCGGAGGTTGCCCAGGTGCGGCACCCCCGTCGGGCTGGGCGCGTATCGCGTGCGTACGTTCATGCCGGGAGTGTATCGGGGTTAGTGGATAGTGGTTAGTGGATAGTGGCCAGTGGCCAAGAACTGAGAACCAAGAACCGAAGACTGATAACTGACAACTGTGAACTGTGAACTCAGACTACCCCCAGCGGATCCGGCGTCGGCGTCTCGCCGGCGAGGATCTCGATCGTCCGGCGCACGCACCACGGCATCGCCACGAGATGGTAGCCGCCCTCCAGCGCCGCCACGATGCGCCCGTCGCACAGCGCGTCGGCAGCCGCCTTCGTCATCGATACGAGCGCGCCGTAGCCGTCGACGCTCAGCTGCTGGTAGGCGATCTCGTCCGCGAAGTGCGCGTCGTAGCCCGCAGAGACGAGGATCAGCTGCGGCCGGAAGCGATGCAGCGCCGGCACGACGACCTCCTCGAACGCACGCCGGTATTCCGCGTCGCCGGAGCCGTGTGGCATCGGGATGTTGATCGTGGCGCCGAGGCCGTCGCCCTCGCCCGTCTCGTGCGCGGCGCCGGTGCCGGGGTAGAACGGATACTCGTGCGTGGAGACGTACAGCACGGCAGGGTCGGCGTAGAAGACATCCTGCGTGCCGTTCCCGTGGTGCACGTCAAAGTCGACGATCGCCACGCGCTCGAGGCGGTGCGCCGTGCGGGCGTACTGCGCGGCGACGGCGACGTGGTTGAAGAGGCAGAAGCCCATCGCCTGGTCCGGCGTCGCGTGGTGCCCCGGCGGCCGCACGAGGCAGAACGCCGACGCCACGTCGCCGCCCATCACCGCATCGACCGCCGCCAGCGTGCCGCCGACGGCGCGCGCCGCCACGTCGTACGAGCGCGGCGTGATCAGCGTGTCGGGGTCGGCCCAGCCGCCGCCGTCGCGCGCCACCTGCTCCACCGCGGCGATGTACCGCGCATCGTGCGCCAGCGCCAGTTCGGCAGGCGTCGCGTCGCGCGCATCGATGCGGGTGAGCCGCGCCAGCACGCCGCTGGATTCGAGCAACGCCATCGCCGCGAGCATCCGGCGCGGATTCTCCGGGTGGTCGCCCGTGTCATGCTCAAGGAAGATCGGGTCGTAGATGAAGCCGACGCTCATGTTGTCGAAGCGTACACTAGGAACAGCGGTTTGGGTTAGGGATGAAGGCTGGCACTGGAATCACTGTCCCCTGTCCCCTGTCACCTGTCACCTAACACCTGTCAACTGACAACTGAGGACTCGCAAGTGTTCGTCATCGGCACGGCCGGCCACGTGGACCACGGGAAGTCGCTGCTCGTCGAGGCGCTGACGGGCATCGACCCCGACCGCCTGCGCGAGGAGAAGGCGCGCGGCATGACGATCGACCTCGGCTTCGCCTGGCTGACGCTGCCGGGCGGCCGCAGCGTCAGCATCGTCGACGTGCCGGGACACGAGCGCTTCATCAAGAACATGCTGGCGGGCGCGGGCGGCATCGACCTGGCGCTGCTCGTCGTCGCGGCGGACGACGGCGTCATGCCGCAGACGCGCGAGCATCTCGCGATCCTCGATCTGCTCGACGTGCGCCGCGGCATCGTCGCGATCACGAAGCGCGATCTCGTGGACGCCGACTGGCTGGCGCTGGTCGAGTCCGACGTGCGCGAAGTGCTGACCGGCTCCACGCTCGAAGGCTCCCCGGTCGTCGCCTGCTCGTCGCTCACGCGCGAGGGGCTCGATGATCTGCTGCGGGCGCTCGAGGCCGCGGTCGACGGCCTGCCGCCGAAGCGCGACATCGGCCGCCCGCGCCTGCCGATCGACCGGGTGTTCACCATCGGCGGCTTCGGCACCGTCGTCACCGGCACGCTGATCGACGGCACGCTCGCGCTCGGCGACGAGGTCGAGGCGATGCCGGGCGGGCAGCGCGGGCGCATCCGCGGACTGCAATCGCACCGCGACAGCGTCGAGCGCGCGCTGCCCGGCACGCGCACGGCGGCGAACGTCACCGGCATCGCCAAGGAGGACCTGCGGCGCGGCATGGTGCTGGCGCGCCCCGGCACGCTGCGCGCCGTGAGCGCGATCGACGTGCGGCTGCGCGCCGTCGAAGGGATGCGCCGGGCGCTGCGCCACAACCTCGCCGTCACATTTCACTGCGGCGCCGACGAGGCGAACGCCACCGTCCGCCTGCTCGCCGCGGCGGAGCTGCGGCCGGGCGAGAGCTGCTGGGCGCAGATCAAGCTCGATACGCCCGTCGCCGTCGTGCGCGGCGACCGCTTCGTCCTGCGGACGCCGAACGACACCGTCGCGGGCGGTGTCATCGCCGACGTCGCGCCGAAGCGGCACCGGCGCGGCGACGCGAAGATCATCGCCGCGCTCGAGGCGATGCTGTCCGACGCGCCGGAGGAGCGCGTACTCGATGCTATCACGCGGCGGCCGCTGATCGATGCGGCGGCGCTGGCTGCCGAGCTGGCGCTGCCGCGCGAGACGGTCGATGCGACGGTGGCGCAACTCGTCGACGGCGGGGCAGTAGTTGTCATAACGGAAGCGGGCGCGCTGGCGACGCCGGCCTACCTGCGCGACCTCGATCGCCGCGCCCGCGACGTGCTGGCGGCGTACCACGCGGAGCAGCCGTTGCGTCGCGGCATGCCCGGTGAGGCGTTCCGCGCGCGCCTCGCGCTCGATGCGGCAGGCTTCGCCGCGCTGGCGCCGCTGCTGGCGCACGTGCGTGTCACGGGCGCGCTCGTCGCGCTCGCGGACTTCGCGCCGGCGCCGACGGCGGCGCAGGGGGCGGCGATCGACGCCTACCTGGCCGCGCTCCGAGCCTCGCCCGCGAACCCGCCGTCGGGGCAGCCGATCGACCCGGCGCTGCTGGCGCACCTCGTCGAGACGGAGGCGGTCGTCGATGTGGGCGACGGCATCGTCTACGACGCGGCGGCGTTCGCCGCGATGACGCAGCGCGTGCGCGAGCACATCGAACTGCACGGCGCAATCACGCTGGCGCAGGCGCGCGACCTCTTCGGCACGAGCCGCAAGTACGCCCAGGCGCTGCTGGAACATCTGGACCGCGCGCGCGTCACCCGCCGCGTCGGCGACGAGCGCGTCCTGCGCCAGTCGAGGCGGTAGCGAACCGAATCGCTTCGTCGGTCCGCCTGGCCGCAACCGTCGGAGCCCCCGGCTGGTGCGCGCGGCGGGCGGCGGCGGCGTGGGGCGAACGTGTGCTCTGCGGGGGACGCCGATCGAGCGCGAGCCGGGGTGGGCTGCCAGTCAGACGCGCCCGGTTTCGATCACGCGCTTGAAACGCGCCTGCTGCCTGCGAGCGTTCCTGCGCATCACCACCGTCATGAGCCTCGACAAAAGCCTTCCGCCGGGTCCATTCGGCGTCATGTTCATCGACCAGGTGTAGAGAGTACCCTCGGGGTGGTGCTCAAAGAGGTGCGTCGCCGTCGCGACGAAAGGCCGGGCGGGCTTGACGGACGCGAACACCATGCGACGGCCCCCCTCCCATTCCAACGTGCGGCTCGTCATCGTCATTGGAACGCCGTACATGCGCACGCGGATCGTGTTCGTCGTGCCCGCCCGCAGAGGCAGTGAGTCAGGCTCGTACGAACGTACTGCGGGATCAATAACTCCGGCGGTCGCCGGATCGGCGAGGTATGCGAAGGCGACGTCCGGCGTCCCATTGATAATGATCGACTCACTGAAACACATGGAGGCGAGTGTAGGCCCCCCCAAGGCGCGCCGTCAACCTCCCGGCGTGGCTGCGTCAGGCAGCGAGAACACCGAGACGAACCCGCGATAACTTGCGGTTCACGCTCGCGTCGCTGGTTCGGAGCGACAGCGTTAACCGCCGTTAACCTCCCGTTAACCCACCGGGGCTACGCTGCTGCATGGAACATCTGAGGCAATAGAGCGCCCCTAGGGCGGGGCGGCGTGAACAGGAGAGACTGAACTTGATCGAACGGAAGTGGCGACTGAGGAGCCTTGGCGCGGCAAGCATCGCGCTGCTGGCGGCGGGGACGCTGGTGCTCGCGGCGTGCGGCGGCGGCGGCAGCAGCGGGCAGACACCGACGGCGGGCGCGAAGACGACGACGGGCGCGGCCACGAAGCCGGCATCGACGACGCCGGCGGGCGGCGGCAGCACGATCCCGTCGAACGTCGGCAAGGACGACAAGGCGCAGCTGACCGGCGCCGGCGCCACCTTCCCGAACCCGCTCTACACGCGCTGGTTCTCCGACTACAAGGCCTCCATCGCGACCGGCGTCGAGGTGAACTACCAGTCGATTGGCTCCGGCGGCGGCGTCAAGCAGATCACCGAGAAGACGGTCGACTTCGGCGCCAGCGACGCGCCGATGTCCGACGACGAGCTGAAGAAGGCACCCGGCATCCAGCACATCCCGACCACGCTGGGCGCCGTCGTCATCACCTACAACGTCGACGGCGTCAGCGCGCCGCTGAAGCTCGACGGCGACACGGTCGCCAAGATCTACCTGGGCAAGATCAAGAAGTGGAACGATGCGGCCATCGCGTCGCAGAACAGCGGCGTCACGCTGCCCGATGCGGAGATCGTCGTCGTGCACCGCTCCGACGGCAGCGGCACGAGCTTCGTCTTCACGGACTACCTCAGCAAGGTCAGCAAGGACTGGGAGTCCGCCGTCGGCACCAGCAAGAACCCGCAGTGGCCCGAGGGCCTGGGCGGCCAGGGCAACGACGGCGTCACGCAGCAGGTGAAGCAGAACAGGAACTCCATCGGCTACGTCGAGCTGCTCTTCGCGGTGAAGAACAACCTGCCGGCCGCGCAGCTGAAGAACAAGTCGGGCGAGTACATCACTCCGACAACTGAGACCACATCGGCGGCCGCGAACGGCGTCGCGCTTCCGGACGACTACCGCATCAGCATCGTCGACTCGCCCGCGAAGGGCGCGTACCCCATCGCCAGCTTCACGTACGTGCTCCTCTACAAGGACCAGAAGGATGCGGCGAAGGGCAAGGCGCTGGTCGACCTGCTCTGGTGGGCGGTCCACGACGGCCAGAAGACCACCACCGAGCTGAACTACGCGCCGCTCCCCAAGGAGGTCGTCGCGAAGATCGAACAGACGCTGGCGACCGCCATCACGTCCGGCGGGCAGCCGCTGCTGAAGCAGTAAACAGCGCACACGCAGGCGGGCGGATGGGGTAGTAGCCCATCCGCCCGCCTCTGTTTATCTTGAGACAGATGCAACTCTCCGACTCGAGGCCACGGCCGCAGATCCTCCGCAAGCCGGGGGTGCTCGGCCAGTACATGCAGCTCGAGTACGTCTTCCGGGCGATCGTGACGGCGGTCGCGCTCGGCGTCTTCGCGCTCGTGATCGCGATCATCTACGAACTGGCGCACGAGGCCTGGCCGGCGATCAGCAAGTTTGGCATCGGCTTCCTCTGGTCCACCGAATGGAACCCGCCAAAGGAGCGCTTCGGCGCGCTGCCGTTCATCGCCGGCACGCTCGTCACGTCGATGCTCGCGCTGCTGTTCGGGACGGTGATCGGCGTCGGCGCGGCGCTGTTCCTCGTCGAGTTCGCGCCGCGCTGGCTGCGCGTGCCGGTCTCGTACATGGTCGAGCTGCTGGCGGCGATCCCCAGCGTCGTCTACGGCCTCTGGGGCGTCTTCGTGCTGGGCCCCTGGATCCAGAAGACGGCGGGACCGTTCATCATCGACTACTTCGGCTGGCTGCCGTTCGTGCACGGCCCGGCGCTCGGAGTCGGCATCTTCGCGGCCGTGATGATCCTCACGATCATGATCCTGCCGACGATCGTCGCCATCTCGCGCGACGTCATCGCCGCCGTGCCGCGCTCGCAGCGCGAGGGCATCCTGGCGCTCGGCGCGACGCGCTGGGAGATGATCCGCATCGCCGTGCTGCCATACGCGCGCTCGGGCGTGCTCGGCGCGGCGATCCTCGGACTCGCGCGCGCGATCGGTGAGACGCTGGCGGTCGCGCTCGTCATCGGTAACAGCACGAAGGTGCCCGACTCGATCTTCTCCCCCGCGTACACCATGGCCAGCGTCATCGCGAACCAGTTCCGCGAAGTCGAGAACACGATGCACGAGGCGGCGCTGATCTACATCGGCCTCCTGCTGCTGCTGATCACGCTGCTCGTCAACGCCGTCGCGCGGCTGCTCGTCTGGCGCGTGACGAAGGGGCAGATCACGACGGTGATCGAATGACGGCGATGACCGGCGCAGACCACGCGTTCCGTACCCGCCGCCGGCGCCGCCGCAAGGCCGCCGACGCCTTCGCGTCGGGGGCGATCATCGCCGCCGGCGTCGGCGTCATCGTGCCGCTGTTCGTCATCCTGCTGTTCCTCTTCGTGAAAGGCCTGCCCGCTCTCCACCTCAGCCTCTTCACCGAGAACCCCGGCCCGACCGGCGTCGCGGGCGGCGGCATCAAGAACGCCATCGCCGGGTCGATCCTGCTGCTGGTGCTCGCGCTCGCGATCGGGCTGCCGGCCGCCATCGCGACCGGCGTCTACCTCGCGGAGTACGGTCGCGGCCGCCTTGGCTTCGTCATCCGCTTCCTGGTCGATGTGCTCGCGGGCGTGCCGTCGATCACGATCGGCATCTTCGTCTACACGGCCGTCGTGCTGCAGATGGGGAAGTACACGGCGTTCGCCGGCGGCATCGCGCTGGCGTTGATCATGCTGCCAATCGTCGCGCGCGTCACCGAGGAGATGCTGCTGCTGGTCCCGCAGATGACGCGCGAGGCCTCGTACGCCCTGGGTGTGCCGAAGTGGCGCACGATCATCACCATCATCGTGCCCGCCGCGTCGAGCGGCATCATGACCGGCATCGTACTGGCGTCGGCGCGCGTCGCCGGCGAGGCAGCGCCGCTGCTCTTCACGGCGCTGGGCAACAACTTCTTCAGCACCGGCGTCTTCCGGCCGATCGATGCGATGCCGCTGCGGATCTTCACGTACGCGACGGGGCCGTTTGCCTATCAGCACGACCAGGCGTGGGCGGCGTCGTTCATCCTGGTGATGATGGTGCTCGTGCTGAGCGTGTTCGCGCGGCTCCTGCTGCAGAGGCGGAGCAGATGAGCATACAGCACCCCCCGGCCCCCGCCGTGCCCTCGCCCGCCCCCGGCCTCACATTCGAGGACGCGGCCGTGAGCATCGAGGGCGTGACGGCGTGGTACGGCGCGCACGCGGGTGTGCGCGACGTCAGCATCGCCTTCCCCGCGCGCAAGATCACGGCGATCATCGGCCCCTCCGGCTGCGGCAAGTCGACGCTGCTCCGCTGCGTCAACCGCATGCACGAGGTCGTGCAGGGCGCCCGCGTCGAAGGCCGCATCATCGTCTCCGGCGCGGACATCTACGCGAAGGATGTCGATGCGGCGGAGGTCCGCCAGCGCGTCGGCATGGTCTTCCAGCGCCCGAACCCCTTCCCGACGATGTCGATCTGGGACAACGCCGGCGTCGGCGCCCGCCTGCTCGGATACGGAGGGCGCGAGCTTTCCGATATCATCGAGCAGGCGCTGAAGAAATCCGGCCTCTGGGACGAGGTGAGCGACAAGCTCCACACGCCCGCGATCCACCTGTCCGGCGGCCAGCAGCAGCGCCTCTGCATCGCGCGGTGCATCGCGGTGCGGCCGGAGGTGATCCTCATGGACGAGCCGTGCAGCGCGCTGGACCCCGCGTCGACCATCCGCATCGAGGACCTGATGCGCGAGCTGGCGCAGGACTTCGCCGTCGTCATCGTCACGCACAACATGCACCAGGCGGCGCGCGTCTCCGACTACACGGCGTTCATGCTGGCCGAGGAGGGCGACGGCGGCCGGATCGTCGAGTATGACGACACCGACCGCATCTTCACCGCGCCGCGCGACCCGCGCACCGAGGCGTACGTGACGGGGCGGTTCGGATAGTGACGGAGCGGCGCGATGACGACTGACGTCCCCGTGACCGAACCGCGCCGCACCAGCGCTCGCCCCATCACGCTGACCGAACGGGCGCCGCACGCCGGCGGCGAGGTGCGCCTCCGCACCGAACACCTCAGCGTCTCCTACGGCGCGAAGCTGGCGATCAGCGACATCACCCTCGACATCTACGACCGCGCCGTCACCGCCATCATCGGCCCCTCCGGCTGCGGCAAGAGCACGCTGCTGCGCGCGTTCAACCGCATGAACGACCTGATCCCGCAGGCGCGCTCGCAGGGCCGCATCGAGCTGGACGGGATCGACATCCTCGCCGACAACATCGACGTGGTGCGGCTGCGCCGGCACGTTGGCATGGTCTTCCAGAAGCCGAATCCGTTCCCGATGAGCATCTACGACAACATCGCCTACGGGCCGCGGCAGCACGGCGTCCGCGGCAGGGCGCGGCTCGACGAGATCGTCGAGAAGACGCTGCGCCGCGCCGCGCTCTGGGCAGAGGTGCAGGATCGCCTGAAGAAGCCCGCCACCGGCATCTCCGGCGGCCAGCAGCAGCGCCTGTGCATCGCCCGCGCGCTCGCGGTGGAGCCCGGCGTCATCCTCATGGACGAGCCGTGCAGCGCGCTCGACCCCATGGCCACGCTGAAGATCGAAGACCTGATGACGGATCTGGCCGCCGACTACACCATCGTCATCGTCTCGCACAACATGCAGCAGGCCGCGCGCGTGTCCGACTACACGGCGTTCATGCTCGCGGGCGACGAGCGCATCGGCAGGCTGATCGAGTACACCGATACGGATTCGCTGTTCACGAAGCCGAATGACAGGCGTACCGAGGACTACATCACCGGGCGGTTCGGATAGAAAGAGCGGGCCATGACCAGAGCGCTGTTCGATAAGAAGCTGCGGGAGATGCAGGATGACATCCTGATCATGGGCAGCATGGTCGAGAAGGCAATCCAGCGCTCCGTCGAGGCGCTGCGCACGCGCGACGTCGCCGCGTCGAACGCCGTCGTGCACGACGACGCCGCGATCAACGCCAAGCGCTACGAGATAGAAGAGAAGTGCATCCACACCATCGCGTTGCAGCAGCCGATGGCGGCCGACCTGCGCGTGCTCGTCGCGATCCTCTTCATCGCCACCGAACTCGAACGCATGGCCGACCACGCCGAGGGCATCGCCCGCATCAACCTGATGCTCGGCGACGAGCCGCTGCCCCGCCCGCTGGCCGAGATCGCCGAGATGGGAGAGAAAGCCACCGACATGCTCCGCCGCGCCCTCACCGCCTTCGTCGAGCGAGACGACCGCGCCGCCCGCCTGCTCTGCGACGAGGACGACCAGATCGACGCTCTCTACGACACCTCCTACCACGCGCTGATCCAGGAGATGATCCGCCACCCCGCCGACGTGCAGCGCATCACCTACCTGATCTGGACGTCGCACAACCTGGAGCGCATCGCCGACCGCGTCACGAACATCTGCGAGCGGGTGATTTTCATGGTCACCGGCAAGCTCGAAGAGATCAATGTCTCGCGATATTAGAAGCGCGCTGAGCGCACCCGCCGCCCCGCGCAGGGACAGGTCTTTAGACCTGTCCGCCCCGTGGACGATCGCCTCACTGCGTCGGGACAGGTCTTCGCGAAGGGTCGCTGTGGCGACAGACCTGTCTGATGCGGGCGCTTTTAGCGCTTCGGCTAGCTATTTCAGATTCGCACGGGCAGCCCGCGCTCGGGTACGGCGATGACGGACACGCAGGGCGCCGGCGCCTCGCCAAAGACGGTGCTCGTCGTCGAGGACGAGCCGAGCCTGTCGTCGACGCTGTCCTACAACCTGCGCAAGAACGGCTTCGAGGTGCTGGTCGCCGCCGACGGCCTTGCCGGGCTGCAGGAGGCGCGCCGCGCGAAGCCCGACGTCATCGTGCTCGACCTGATGCTGCCGAAGATGGATGGGCTCGAGGTCTGCCGCCGCGTCCGCGCCGAGTCCGACGTGCCGATCCTGATGCTCACCGCGAAGAGCGAAGAACTCGACAAGGTCGTCGGGCTGGAGATGGGCGCCGACGACTACCTGACCAAGCCCTTCGGCATGCGCGAACTGATGGCCCGCGTGCGCGCCCTCCTCCGCCGCGCCGAGAGAGACGGCACTGCTGCTGGCGATCTGCCCACCATCCGCGCCGGTGGCCTCGAGCTCGACGCGCGCGGCCGCACCGTCCGCCGCGGCGATGCCGAGATCGCGCTCAAGCCCAAGGAGTTCGACCTGATCTTCTTCCTGGTGAAGAACGCCGGGCAGGTATTCACGCGCGAGCAGTTGCTGGAGAAGGTCTGGGGCTACGAGTTCTTCGGTGGCAGCCGCACGGTCGATGTGCACGTCCGCTGGCTGCGCGAGAAGCTCGAAGCGGATCCGCCGCACCCGAAGCACCTGCTCACCGTGCGCGGCGTGGGCTACAAATTTGTCCGATAGACGCGCCCCCCTCGCCCGCGGCATCGTGCTGACGTCGCTGGCCGCATACGTGCCGGTGCTCGGCGCGGCGTTGCTCGCGGTGCGTGTCTCGCATGGCGACGCGTGGATCTCCTGGGCGTCGTTCTTTGCCGCGTCGGCGGCCCTGGCGCTGATCACCTACGTCATCTTCTCTCCGCGCGCCCGCAGCCTGCGCGACGCCACTGCGGTCGCCGACGCAATCGCCGCTGGCCGCTACGATATGCGCGCGGATGTCGCGGGCGACGGCGACGCCGCCGCGCTCGCCGCCGCACTGAACGCCGCCGCCGCCAACACGGAGCGCATCGTCGGCACGCTGCGTCAGGAGCGCGCGCAGCTCGAGGCGCTGCTCAACGCCAGCAGCGATGCCACCGTCGCCGTCGACTCCGCCGGCCGCGTCGTCTACCTCAACGATGCCGCGCGCCGCATTTTCTCCGCCGCCGGCGCGAACGCGGAAGGTCGCGCCTTCATCGAGGTCGTGCGCGACCACGACTTGAACGAGCTGCTCCTCGCGGCCGCGCAGCGGGGGGAGCGCAGCGTGCGCCTCGTCGCCTACGGGCAGGCGCAGCGCTGGCTGCAGGCGACCGCCGTGCCCATCGAGGGCGCCGGTGCGTGGGCGGCGCTGGCGATCTTCCACGACCTGACGGAGGTGCGCCAGCTCGACAGCGTGCGCCGCGACTTCATCAGCAACGTCTCGCACGAGCTGCGCACCCCGCTCGCCGGCATCCGTGCTGCCGCGGAGACGCTGCAGGAGGGCGCGCTCGACGATCGCGCGGCTGCGGTCGAGTTCCTGGGCCACATCCAGCGAGAGACCGACCGCATGACGCAGCTGGTCGAGGAGCTGCTCGAATTGTCGCGCATCGAATCCGGCGCCGCGCCCCTGAGCTTCGAGCAGCTCGATGCCGCCGCCCTCGCCCGCGACAGCGCGCGCCGCTTCGCGCAGCAGGCGGAGCGCGCGGGCCTCACGCTCGCGGCGGAGTGCGACGACGTGCCGCTGACGATCATCGGCGACGGCGAGCGGCTGGAGCGCGCTCTGGGCAACCTCATCGCCAACGCGATCAAGTTCACCCAGACGGGCGGTGCGATTACCGTCTCCGCGCACGCGGCCGATCGCAGCGTCGCGATCAGCGTGCGGGACACCGGCGTCGGCATCGAGCCGGACCAGCAGGCGCGCGTGTTCGAGCGCTTCTACAAGGCCGACCGCGGGCGCGGCAGCGGCGGCACCGGCCTCGGCCTCGCCATCGTCAAGCACATCGTCCAGGCGCACGAGGGCAGCGTCTCGGTCGAGAGCCGCCCCGGCCGCGGCAGCACCTTCACCATGCGCCTGCCGCGGCGATAATGCGCGGCCGCATGCTACTGCGCGTACAGGCCGGTGCTGAGATAGCGGAACCCGGAGTCGACGATGATCGTCACCACCGTGGCGTCCGGCCCCAGGCGTTCGGCGAGGCGCAGGGCCGCTACCACGTTCGCGCCGGAAGACGTCCCGGCGAACACGCCCTCCTCCCGCGCCAGGCGCCGCGCCATCGCCTTCGCTTCGTCCGTGCTGACGGCGATCACCTCGTCCACCTGGCTGCGGTCCCACAGCGGTGGCAGGAAGCCGAGGCCGATGCCTTCGATCTTGTGGGCTCCGCTGGCCCCGCCCGACAGCACCGCCGACTCCGCCGGCTCGACGGCCGCGATATGCACGCCCGCCTTGTGTGCGCGCAACCTGCTGCCCGCGCCGTGGATCGAGTGCGCCGTCCCCACCGCGTGCACGAATGCATCGACGCGGCCGCCGGTCTGCTGCCAGATCTCTTCGCCGAGCGGATAGTAGCCCGTGACGGCGGCGTGGTTTGTCAACTGGTCGCACCACCAATGGCCTGGCTGTTCGCTGATCTTGCGCGACGTCTCGATCATCCGCTTGATCAGCGCCTCGGTGATCTGCCCCCCGTCGCTCGGCACGTCGGTGATGCGTGCGCCGAGCGCCTCCATGGCGTGCCGCTTCTCGTCGCTGAACGCGTCGGAGAAGACGATCCGCAGCCCGTAGCCCTTCGCCGCACAGACCAGCGCCAGCGAGATCCCGGTCGTTCCGGCGGTGTATTCGACCACGGTCCCGCCCGGCCGGAGACGGCCGTCGGCCTCGGCGCTCTCGATCACGGCGCGCGCCATGCGGTCCTTCATGCTGCCGGTGGGGTTGGCGAACTCGAGCTTCGCGAGCACGCGCGCCGACCGCGGCGGCACGACCGCCCGCAATTGCACCAGCGGCGTGTTGCCGATCGCGTCGAGGATGTTGCCGATGCTCATGCCGGGAATGATACCCCGGCCGCGCCACGCCCGTCGGCCGCTACCCCACCAGCCCGCGCAGCACGAATGGGAGGATGCCGCCGTGGTTGTAGTAGTCCAGCTCCACTGGCGTGTCGATGCGGCAGATGGCCGTGAGCGTCCGCGTCGCGCCGCCGGGCGGCGTCACGCGCACGGTCATCCGCTTGCCCGGCGTCAGCGCGTCCGCGATGCCCTCGATGTCGTACGTCTCCTCGCCGCTGAGGCCCAGCGTCTCGCGGTCCTCGCCCGGCTCGAACTGCAGCGGCAGCACGCCCATGCCGACCAGGTTGCTGCGGTGGATGCGCTCGTAGCTCTTGGCGATCACCGCGCGCACACCAAGCAGCGCCGTCCCCTTCGCCGCCCAGTCGCGCGACGAGCCCGTCCCGTACTCGGCGCCGGCGATCAAGATCAGCGGCACGCCTTCGGCCTGGTACCGCTCCGACGCCTCGAAGATCGTCATCGCCTCGCCGTCCGGCAGGTGACGCGTGAAGCCGCCCTCGGTGCCGGGCGCCAGCAGGTTGCGCAGGCGGATGTTCGCCAGCGTCCCGCGCACCATCACCTCGTGGTTGCCGCGCCGCGTGCCGTACGAATTGAAGTCCTCGGGCGCGACCTCGTGCTGCATCAGGTACATCCCCGCGGGCGAATTCTTCGGGATCGCGCCCGCCGGCGAGATGTGGTCCGTCGTCACCGAGTCGCCCAGCAGCGCCAGCACGCGCGCGCCGCGCACGTCGGCAGGCGGCGCCGGCTCCATCGTCATGCCGTCGAAGTACGGCGGCCGCTTCACGTACGTCGACTCCGCCGTCCAGGCGAAACGCTCGCCCTGCGGTACGTCGAGCCCGCGCCAGTTGTCCTCGCCCTCGAAGACGAACTCGTACTTATCCCGGAACATGCTCGACTTCACCGCGGTGCGCACCGCCTCGTGGACCTGCGCCTGCGTCGGCCAGATGTCGCGCAGGAACACCGGTGCACCGTCGCGGTCGTGCCCCAGCGGCTCGTTGTACAGGTCGATGTCCATCGTGCCGGCCAGCGCGTACGCCACCACCAGCGGCGGCGACGCGAGGTAGTTTGCGCGCACCTCCTGCTGGGTCCGCCCCTCAAAGTTGCGGTTCCCCGACAGCACTGCTGCCGCCACCAGGTCGCCGCTCCGGATCGCCTCCGACACCGCCTCCGGCAGCGGCCCCGAGTTGCCGATGCATGTCGTGCAGCCGTACCCCACGAGGTAGAACCCCAGTTGCTCCAGCGGCGCTGTCAGCCCCGCCTCGTCGAGATAGTCCGGCACTACCTTCGACCCCGGGGCGAGGCTCGTCTTCACCCACGGCTTCGACCTCAGCCCGCGCTCGGCGGCGTTGCGCGCGAGCAGCCCCGCCGCCAGCATCACCTGCGGGTTCGACGTGTTGGTGCAGCTCGTGATCGCGGCGATCACCACCGACCCGTGCCGCAGCTCGCACGACGCGCCGTCCAGCGTCAGCGGCACCGCCGCATCGGCGTCGCCGCCCGCGCTCATCAGCGACGGCAGGCTCTTCCGCCACGCCCGCTTCGACTCCGCCAGCGGCACGCGGTCCTGCGGCCGCTTCGGGCCCGCGATGCTCGGCACGACGTCGCCGAGGTCGAGGTGCACCGTGTCGCTGAAGAGCGGCTCCGCCATGTCGTCGGTGCGGAACAGCCCCTGCTCCTTCGTGTACGCCTCTACCAGCGCCACCAGCGGCTCCGGCCGCCCGGTGAAGCGGAGGAACGCCAGCGTCTCCGCGTCGCACGGGAAGAAGCCCATCGTCGCGCCGTACTCCGGCGCCATGTTCGCGATCGTGGCGCGGTCAGGCAGCGGCAGGCTGGAGATCCCGCTCCCGTAGTACTCCACGAACTTGCCGACGACGCCCTTCGCGCGCAGCATCTCCGTCACGGTCAGCACCAGGTCGGTCGCGGTCGCGCCCTCGCGCAACTGTCCCGTCAGCTCGACGCCGATCACTTCCGGCATCAGCATCGGCATCGGCTGGCCCAGCATCGCCGCCTCCGCCTCGATGCCGCCGACGCCCCAGCCCAGCACGCCCAGCCCGTTGATCATCGTCGTGTGCGAGTCCGTCCCGACGAGCGTGTCGGGGTACGCCAGCGTCCGCCCGCCTTCCTGCTTCTCGAAGACCACGCTCGCCAGGTACTCCAGGTTCACCTGGTGCACGATGCCGGTGTCCGGCGGCACGACGCTGAAGTTGTCGAAGGCGTCCTGTCCCCAGCGCAGGAACTCGTATCGCTCGCGGTTGCGCTGGAACTCCAGTTGCGCGTTGAACGCGAAGGCGCCGGGCGAGCCGAACTGGTCGACCTGCACCGAGTGGTCGATCACGAGGTCCGACTGCTGCAGCGGATTGATGCGCCGCGGGTCGCCGCCCAGCGCCGCGATCGCGTCGCGCATCGCCGCCAGATCGACGACGCAGGGGACGCCCGTGAAGTCCTGCAGCAGCACCCGCGCCGGCCGGAACTGCACCTCGCGCTCGGGCGTCGCCTTGGGATCCCACGCCGCCAGCGCGGCGATGTCGTCCTTCGTCACGCTGCGCCCGTCCTCGTTGCGCAGCAGGTTCTCCAACAGGATCTTCAGGGAAAACGGCAGCCGCGGCACGTGCCCGACGCCCGCCCTCGTCAGCGCATCGAGCCGGTAGATGTCGACGGAGCGGTCGCCCACCTGCAGGGCGGCGCGGCTGCGGAAGCTATCGTTCAGCGGGGGCATGGGGGCGCTCCTTCGAGGCGCGCGCAGGGCGGACCGGCGCGGCCGGGTGCGGCAATACGAGCGGGTAGCGCCTCATTGTAAGTCGCCGGCCGCTTACGCGGACGAGCCCTCCCCGGACCGTGCGGGCGCGCGTTGACGGGCGTCCGACGTCAGACAATTTGGGGGGTTGAAATGTCGTCGGGCGTGCGGCATGATGCGGAAAAGGTGAAGCACGGAACACGTTAGGGATTTCGTGAATCGAATAACATGGTAAGTAGTACAGCCAATCGACAGCCCGAACCCGTCATGCCGACGCCCAGATGGGGCTTCCTCACCAACCACGCCATCGTGCTGGTCTACGTCGTCCTCCACAGCGAATCCACGGTCCGCCAGGTCTCCAGCGACGTCGGCATCACGGAGCGGGCGACGCTCGCCATCCTCCGCGATCTTGACGCCGATGGCATCATCGAGCGCCACAGGGACGGGCGTCGCAACACCTACTCCGTCAATTTCGAGCACCTCTCGGGCGTCCGGCGTGGCGGCACGGATTCGCCGCTCACCCCGCGCCCCTTCGTGGATGTCATCATCAAGATGCTCTTCGAGATGGCGCACCGCCCGGAGGGCGCGCCGAAGACCCCAAGCGCGCCGCGCATCCTGCGCGACGAGGACTTGACGCCGCGCGTCGGCAGCTGGGGCTTCTTCACCAACCACATGCTGCTGCTGCTCGCGATGGCGCACCACAGCGGCAACACGGTGCGCGATCTGGCCGTCACCGTCGGCATCACCGAGCGGGCGATCGTCGGCATCGCCAACCAGATGGAGGACGAAGGCATCATCGCGCGCACCCGTGAGGGGCGGCGCAACACGTACACCATCGACTTCGACGCATTCCGCAAGTTCCGCGGCTGGTCCTTCGGCACCTGGGAGATCCCGCCCAGGTTGATCGACGTCGCGGCGAAGAGCGTCAGCTCGCTGGCGTCGCGCCCGCACAGCACCAAAACATAACGGAGCATGAAGTCGCGTCTCTGATCGACGGGCGGCCGTTTGACGCGCCCTCCAGCTTCGCTGCGGCCGCGTCTCGTCTTGACACTAGTCGGGGCCGGTGCTAGATTCCCGCTTGATACGGGATTCACAATCGACATCGAGAGAGGGGTCACTGCTGGGGCCTCGCGTGTCGAGGAGCCATACATGCTGCAGGTGTCCACGTACCTCGCCTCTCTCTCGGATTACGCCCACTTCGTCAAGGCTCTTGTGCACTGGCCGCCGCAGGCGACATCGGACGCGGGCGAGTTGATTGTCGTCGGCGTGACGCTGTTCCTGTCGCTCGGGATTATGGTGGTGTTCGGCCAGTGGTGGTCGCGGTAACGGAGGAAGGTGAGGGATGGCGGTAACGGAGCAGCCAAAGGGTCCCGGTCTCGGCGACTTCATCTACGACAAGCTCTTCCACAACTACATCTGGCGCTCCATCTTCCGCTCCGGCTACCCCAACACCCCCCGGAACCAGATGCTTGCCGTCGCCACGAGCGTGTTCCTGCACCTCCACCCGACGCGCATCCACAAGACGCACGTCCGCATCACGCACACCTACTGCCTGGGTGGCCTCAGCTTCTTCATGTTCCTCGGCCTCACCGTCACCGGCGTCATGCTGATGTTCTACTACGTGCCGTCCGTCGACCGCGCCTACACCGACATCGCCGCGCTCGAGACGAATGTGCGCTTCGGCATGCTCATCCGCAACCTGCACCGCTGGATGGCCCACGCGATGGTGATCACCGTGTTGCTGCACATGATGCGCGTCTTCTACATGGGCGCCTACAAGCCGCCGCGTGAGTTCAACTGGGTCGTCGGCGTCATCCTGCTGGTGCTGACGCTGCTGCTCTCGTTCACGGGCTACCTGCTGCCGTGGGACCAACTGGCGCTCTGGGCCATCACCGTCGGCACGAACATCGGCGGCTCGGCCCCGGTGCTCGGCGGCCAGACGCGCCTGGTGCTGATCGGCGGCTTCGAGGTGAGCCAGCCCGCGCTCATCCGTTTCTATACGCTCCACGTGATCGGTTTGCCGTTGCTGGCCACGGTCTTCATGTCGGTGCACTTCTGGCGCATCCGGCGTGACGGCGGCCTGGCCCGGCCGCTCTAGCGCGAAGGTAGGAGAGCAATGGCCATAGCTACCCCCGCAGCCGGCGCGAAGGAGAAGGTGCGCCAGAAACGCGAGCGAGATCAGGAGCTGCTGGTCTGGCCGGACCTCGTATTCATCGAGTTCATCGCGGCCGTCCTGTTCACGATCACCTTCGTCATCCTCTCCGTCGTCGTGAACGCGCCGCTGCTCGACAAGGCCAACTCGAACATCACGCCAAACCCCTCGAAGGCGCCGTGGTACCTGATGAACCTGCAGGAGCTGCTCCTGCACATGGACAAGGGCCTCGCCGGCGTCACGGTGCCGACGGTGGCGCTGCTCGTGCTGGCGGCGATCCCCTACATCGACCGCAGCAACGAGGGGCAGGGCAGTTGGTTCGGCACGCTGAACGCCGTGCGCATCACGATCTTCAGCGCGGTCTACTCCGCGTTCGTCATCGTCTGGTCGATCCTCTGGGACGACGGCGCGCACGTGCGCGTATTCGCCCAGTTCCCGCGCACGTTCCACCTCAGCGACCACAAGTGGAAGTGGCTTGGCGACCGCAACCCGTTTGACGGGTGGCCTGCCGAGGGCCTGTTCAAGGCGATCTGGGACTTCATCTTCCTCAAGAACCGCGTCGCGTTGCGCGACGAGTGGCACTGGAGCCTGCCCGTGCCGAAGTCGCTGCAGTTTGGCAACGGCGTCCACGACGGCCATCTCGACTGGCCACAGGACTTCAAGGAGATCCCGATCCCGCTGAACGGCACCTGGATCTGGCACTGGGATCAACCCGGCTGGATGCCCGGCTGGATGCTCCACCTCTACTGGTACAACTCCGACATCAGCCTGCCCGCGATCGTCGCCGAGTTCGTCATGCCGGTCGTGGCTATCCTTGTGCCCGGGGCGATCCTCATCGGGATCCTCTGGAAGGTCGGCTGGCTGCACTCCGTGCGCGATGCCTGCCTGGCGGTCTTCACCGGTTTCATCATGGTCTACCTCTCGCTCACGATCATCGGCGCGGCGTTTCGCGGCCGCGGGCAGCAGCTCGTGCCGACGCCCCGCGTGCCGAACCTTGAAGGCGACCCCAGCATCCGGCGTGAAGCGCCGCCGCCCGGCTCCCTGTACGCGCTTGTGGACGTGAGAAGCGGGACCACCTATGCCTGACGAAACCACCGAAGAAGCGAAACCCGCACCCAGGCCGAAGGCGGCGAAGCCCGCAGCGGAAGCCGCAGTGGTGGAGTCGTCCGGCGGCGGCGCCGTCACGGCCGCCGCGCCTCCCGGCGTCATCGTCGTGCAGCCGCGGTCCGCTGGCCCGCAGCTCCCCGAGGTCTCGCGCCGCAAGCTGCTGCTCGTCGGATTCTGGGCCGCGCTCGGCACGATGCTGCTCGGCGTCGTGACGACCATGCTGACGATCGTCTACCCCAGCGGCGTCACCGGATTCGGCAGCAGCGTCTTTATCGGCGGCATCGACAAGCTCGAACCGGGCAAGAAGTTGCATAACCTCGATGCCAAGGTGTGGCTCGTGCGTTTTAACGCCGAGCAGGCGAGGCGCAACCCGGGCGCGCAGGAGGGATCCGTCCTTGCTCTCTGGCACAAGTGCGTGCACCTGGGCTGCACCGTCCCGTACCGTGGTGACTTTTCCCGCGAAGACCCGCGCAACGGCGAGACGTACGCGGGCTGGTTCCTCTGCCCGTGCCACGGCTCGACGTACAGCGACGCCGGCGTGCGCGTCTTCGGTCCGGCGCCGCGCTCGCTCGATACGTTCGAGCTGATCATCAAGGACGGGAAGATGACGGTCAACACCGGCAAGATCACCACCGGCAGTACCGACAACGCATCACGCGCGATCCTGCCCGGCTAGCGGATGCGCCGGTGCGATAAGGGTTTGGGATGAACACAAGCAAGCAGATCAACATCATGGTGCTCCTGGTCTTCGCGGCGGTGATCGCGACGGCTGCGTACACCATCTGGGATCCCCACCGTTCGTCCGAAGCGAAGACGCGCCAGACGGACAAGACCGTCGAGTACGGTGCCTACCTGTTCGCGCAGAACTGCATCATCTGCCACGGCAACAAGGCCGAGGGCGGCGTCGCGTCGAACCGGCTCAAGCAGGCGCCGGCGCTGAACACCAACTTCCTGCAGGGCAAGGATCCCAAGACCGGGCTGGTCGCCAAGGGCGACAAGCAGCAGGCGTTCAAGTTCGTCGTCAACACGATCACCTGCGGTCGCGTCGGCAAGGCGATGCCGACGTGGGGCCAGTCGCAGGGCGGCGCGCTCAACGACCAGCAGATCCAGCAGCTGGCGACGCTGATCGTCGAGGGCACGGGCTGGGATCTCGTCGACGAGCTGGCCGTGCGCGGCCTCGAGCAGTACCACATCCGCGGCTACGACGCGGACGGCTTCGTCCTGGCAGCTCCCCTCGACGCGTCGAGCACGACGGTGATCCTCAACAAGATCGAAGGCCTCGACAAGGGCGTGCGCCTGCAGATCGGCAACGAGGTGATGCTGATCAACGGCAAGCCCAGCAAGGATGACAGCGCCATCGCCTCTCGTCCCGCCGGGTCGGGCATCCAGGTCGGCGGTGCCGTGCCGGTTGACCGTGGCATCGGCACCACGAAGGCCGTCGCCCACGACGCCGGCGCGGAGGTGCTGAAGCCGCCGGTACCGCCGGACCCGCCGTCCATCACGCAGCCGGCCTGCGGCCAGAACCTGCCGCCAGCCGCTTCGACTCCGTCCGCACCCACGTCGGCCGCCACCGAGCTGACCGTCATCGGCCAGAGCACGCTGTTCGATACCGACAAGCTGCTCGGCGTCGCCGGCAAAGAGCTGACGATCACCTTCGACAACCGGGACTCCGGCATCCCGCACAACATCCACTTCTTCAAGGGGAAGGATGCGACGGGCACGGATGTTGGCACGACTGACGTCGCCGCCGGCCCGGTCGTGCAGACGCTGAAGATCGGTCCGCTGGACGCCGGCGACTACTTCTACCAGTGCGACGTGCACCCCGGCACGATGAGCGGCACCCTGACCACCGTCGCGGGCGGAGCGGCAGCACCGGCTGCTGGCACGACGCCTGCGGCCACCGCAGCGTCGGCGGCGACACCGGAGGCGACGGCGACGCCTTGACGCGCCGAAACAGCGAACTTTAGACTGGATCGCGTGGCGCGGGCGCCGCGCAATCCGTCATACATGGTGGAGGACTCGTGGCGAACCAGGTCGGCAAGCGGTACCAGTGCACCAAGTGCAACTCCGAGATGATCGTGACCAAGGGCGGCGACGGCGCGCTGAAGTGCTGCGGCGAAGCCATGCAGCAGAAGGGCTAGGGGCAACATGCCGAACCAGCTTGGCAAGCGATTCCAATGCGAGACGTGCCACACCGAGGCGCTCTGCATCAAGCCCGGCGAGGGCGCGGTGGAGTGCTGCGGCGTCGCGATGCAGCTCCAGCAGCCGAAGGTGCTCCCGTCCGCCGACTAGGGTGCGGGTAGGTTACGGCTCCTCCGCCTTTCTCAAACGCCCGCCCGGCGGCTAGGTCCGCCAAGAGGGCGAAATTACGAAACAAGGTACCCCGCAGCTTCATTTCACCAGACATAACGAAAACAGAGCGTACCAAACGCCCGATCCGCTACGCCGGAGGCTGAGCCGACGCGGCCTGAAAAAGTAAAAAGTACAAAACAATTAGAAGTCGGTTCGGTGTGTCCGCTCCAACACCCTGCTTCCCGCCTTTGTCGGCGCTGCCGTCGGATGCCCACACGCCTCATCGAGTTTCCCGTCCCCTTGCACACTGGATGGATCACTACCTGGATCACCCGTCCTGTTGACAGGCTTGTTGGGCGGTCGATATACTCCGTTCCAACAGGCGTCGAAGCGCGGCAGTAGGTTCAGACACAGCCCCAAGCGAGCCGGTGATGGTGCAAGACCGGCGGCCAGTGCGGACCGAACTCAGCGTGGAGCCGTCGGGGCGAAGCCAGTAACCCCGGCCGGGTCGCGACCGTTACATCGCTCCGAGAGCGCCCGCCGACAGGCAGGCGAAGAAGGGTGGCACCGCGGGCCATAAACCCGTCCCTTTGTGGGTCGGGTTTTTTTGTTGGCCAAGGTGGACGGACATAACGTGGTGAACATGCGCTACCTCAACGCTTCTCCAGAGGTCATACCGGCCCCGGCTTTCCGCACCCGGCGGATCAGCCGCGGCCGCGTCGTAGTACGCTCCCTGTGCCCGGTATCGGGTGGGTTGCTCCCGCTCGTGCTGCTTCCGGGCCTTCCGCTATAGCGTCCCCTCAGCCGCGCACGGTCAGAAGGGGACGAATCCACAGCGACATCGAGTGAACGACGAATCCCCGCCGCGGCGGGGCGCAGCAGGAGAAGCACCAGTATGACAAAGATCAATGGCGCCGAGATCATCATGGAGTGCCTGCGCAAGGAAGGGGTCGAAATCATCTTCGGCTACCCCGGCGGCGCGAATCTCCCCATGTACGACGCGCTCAAGAAGTACCCCGACATCAAGCACGTGCTCGTCCGGCACGAGCAGTCCGCCGCGCACGCCGCCGACGCTTATGCGCGCGTCTCCGGCAAGGCCGGCGTCGCCTGGGCCACGTCCGGCCCCGGCGCTACGAACCTGGTCACAGGCATCGCCAACGCCTGGATGGATTCCGTGCCGCTCGTCTGCATCACCGGCCAGGTCGTCTCGTGGCTGCTCGGCCGCGACGGTTTCCAGGAAGCCGACATCACCGGCATCACGATCCCCATCGTCAAGCACAACGTGCTCGTGCTCGATGTCGAGGACATCGCGCCCGCCATCGCCGAGGCGTTCCACATCGCCACGACGGGCCGCCCGGGCCCGGTGCTGGTCGATATCCCGCGCGACGTCCAGCAGCAGCTCTGCGAGTTCGAGTACCCGGAGAAGGTCGACCTGCCCGGCTACCAGCCGACGGTGAAGGGCCATCCCCAGCAGGTGAAGCGCGCGGCACAGCTCATCGACGAATCGGAGAAGCCGCTGATCCTCGCCGGCCACGGCGTCGTCATCGCCCGCGCCGCGGAGGAGCTGCGCGAGCTGGCGGAGAAGGCGCAGATCCCCGTCGTCACGACGCTGCTGGGCCTGGGCGGCTTCCCCGGCACGCACGAGCTGAACATGGGCATGCCCGGCATGCACGGCATGTACTGGAACAACCTGGGGATCCAGGAAGCGGACGTGATCGTCGCTATCGGCATGCGGTTCGATGACCGCGTGACGGGCGCGCTCAAGGACTTCGCGCCGAACGCGAAGATCATCCACATCGATATCGACCCGGCCGAGATCGGCAAGAACGTCAAGACGCTGGTGCCGATCGTCGGCGACGTCAAGGCGGTGCTGCAGCAGCTGATCCCGCACGTCAAGCCGGCGCGGCACGACGCGTGGCGCGGCTGGTTCGCCGACATGCGCCAGAAGCACCCGTCGATCGCCATCCCGGAGACCGACAAGATCCTGCCGCAGTACGTGATCAAGAAGATCTACGAACTGTCCGGCCCGAAGGCCTACTATGCCACCGGCGTCGGCCAGCACCAGATGTGGGCGGCCCAGTACTTCTGGGGCGACAACCCGTACTCGTTCGTCACCTCGGGCGGCCTCGGCACGATGGGCTTCGAGGTGCCCGCCGCCATCGGCGTGCAATTCGCGCGCCCAAAGGACACGGTCTGGGCGTTCTGCGGCGACGGCGGCTTCCAGATGACGATGCAGGAACTGGCGCTCTGCACCGAGTACGAGCTGCCGATCAAGTTCGCCATCATCAACAACAACTACCTCGGCATGGTCCGCCAGTGGCAGGACACGTTCTACGCCGGCAACAAGGAGTCGGTGCGGATGTTCCAGCCGGACTTCGTGAAACTGGCCGAGGCGATGGGCATCACCGGCATCCGCGTCAGCGACAAGGCCATGGTGGAGTCCTCGATCGAGGCGGCGCTCCGCCATCCGGGCGCCGTGCTGATCGACTTCCAGGTGGAGGAGATCGAAGACGTCTATCCGATGATGCCGCCGGGCGTCAGCCTCTCCGACACCATCGACCAGCCGAAGGTGGAGCAGAGGGAGTACGCGCGATGAGCGGACGAATACACACGATCGTGGCGCTCGTCGAGAACCGCCCCGGCGTGCTCAACAAGATCGCCAGCAAGTGGCGCCAGCGCGCCTTCAACATCGAGAGCCTGACCGTCGGGCACAGCGAGGTGCCGGGGCTGTCGCGCATGACGTTCACCGTCGACGGCGCGGCGCACGACATCGAGCAGGTGACGAAGCAGCTGTACAAGGTGATCGAAGTCGTGAAGATCACCGACGTGACCGACGAGCAGACCGTCGCGCGGGAGCTGGCGCTGATCAAGGTCGCGACGACGAAGGAGAACCGCAGCTCGATCATCGAGATCGTCGACGTCTTCCGTGCGCGGGTCGTCGACGTGGCGACGGACTCCGTCGTGATCGAGGCCACCGGCATGGAGGACAAGATCGACGCCCTCATCGGCATGCTGACGCCGTTCGGGCTGAAGGAACTGGTGCGCACCGGCCGCGTGGCCATGGTGCGCGGCGGCACGCCGGCGCTGCCGGAAGCGCCGGCGGACGGCGCCTTCCACCGCTACCGCTCGGCGGGCGAGGGCAAGCCGAAAGTGGGGAGCCTGATCTGATCGCGAACAACGGCCGCGGTCCCGCACCGCGCGCCAGGGGACGGAACGACAATCTCGCGGGGCGAACGAGCGACGGTATAGCCAAGGATTAACGAATGCCACAGATGTACTACGACAAGGACGCCGACCTGACGCTGCTCAAGGACAAAACGATCGGCATCGTCGGGTTCGGGAGCCAGGGCCACGCGCACGCGCTGAACCTCAAGGACAGCGGCTGCAACGTGATCGTCGGGCTCTATCCCGGCTCGAAGTCCTGGAAGTCAGCCGAAGAGCAGGGCCTGCGCGTGGGCAACGTGCGCGAGGTCGCGGAGCAGGCCGACATCATCATGCTGCTCGTGCCCGACCAGGTCGCGAAAGAGGTCTACTACCAGCACATCGCCGACGCCCTCAAGCCGGGCAACATGGTGATGTGGGCGCACGGCTTCAACGTGCACTACGACCAGGTGCAGTCGCCGCCCGACGTCGACGTCGCGATGGTAGCGCCGAAGGGTCCGGGCCATCTGGTACGCCGCGTCTACACCGAGGGCGGCGGCGTGCCGGCGCTCTTCGCCGTGCACCAGAACGCCAGCGAGTCGGCGCGGCAGATTGCGCTCGCGTACGCGAAGGGCATCGGCGCCACCCGCGGCGGCGTGCTGGAGACCACCTTCAAGGAGGAGACCGAGACCGATCTCTTCGGCGAGCAGACCGTGCTCTGCGGCGGCGTCACCTCGCTGGTGAAGAGCGCGTTCGAGACGCTGTGCGAGGCCGGCTACCAGCCGGAGCTGGCGTACTTCGAGTGCATGCACGAACTGAAGCTCATCGTCGACCTGATGTACGAGGGCGGCATGGGCTACATGCGCTACTCGATCAGCGACACGGCCGAGTACGGCGACTACACGCGCGGCCCCGTCGTGGTCGATGCGCAGGTGAAGCAGAACATGAAGAAGGTGCTGGGCCAGATCCAGGACGGTACCTTCGCGAAGGAGTGGATCCTCGAGAACCAGGCCGGCCGCCCCAGCTTCAACGCCATGCGCCGCATCAACGCCGCCCACCCGATCGAAGAGGTCGGCGCGGAGCTGCGCGGCATGATGACGTGGTTGAAGAAGAGCCGATAGCGATGCGAAACAGGACCGCCGTCGCGCTGATGTTCGTGCTGGCCGCGCTGGCCCTGGCTGCCTGCGGCGGCGGCGGCAACGCGTCGAAAGATCACGAGGGCGCCGCCGGCTCGGCGACGGCGCAGTACTTCGTGCAGGAGGCGACCGGCGGCCGGCTGCCCGAGGGCCCGAACGTGGCCTCGATCGGCGCGCGGGCCATCCGGCCGCTGTCGGTCACGTCGGACCAGAAGAAGCAGTCCGTCACGCTGCGTTACTGCGTCGAGTACCAGTACCGCGAGAACGTCACGCCGTTCAAGACGCACGCACGCGTCTACATCGCGTCCCTCGTGAAGGATCAATGGAGCATCGAGTCCGTCAAGGACGACGGCACATGCGAAGGGGTAGCCTGACATGATCGCGGTGGCCCCCATGCGCTCCTCACACGGCCGCGCTGCCGGCGCGACGCTGATGCTGCTCACACTTCGGCGGCCCTCGACCGCCTGACGGTCGGAGGGCCCACGACATCGAGTGAGCAGCCCCGCTGCGGCGGGCACACGACGGAGGATTCCCCATGGAAAAGGTCATCATTTTCGATACGACGCTGCGTGACGGCGAGCAGTCGCCCGGCGTAGCGCTCACCGCCACTGACAAGATGGAGATCGCGCGCCAGCTGGAGAAGCTGGGCGTCGACATCATCGAGGCGGGCTTCCCGAAGACGTCGCCGGGTGATTTCGAGGCAGTACAGGCCATCGCGCGCGAGATCCGCGGCAGCCAGATCGCCGGCCTCGCGCACGCGAACGCTGGCGCCGTTGACGCGTGTTGGGACGCGGTCAAGGTGGGCGTGCAGCCCCGCATCCACGTCTTCCTGTCCAGCTCCGACATCCACATCATGCACCAGCTCGTGAAGGACAAGGAGACCGTGCTGGAGATGGCGCGGTCGATGGTCGCACGCGCGGCGGGCTACTGCTCCGACGTCGAGTTCAGCCCCATGGACGCCACGCGTAGCGACCGCGAGTTCGTCTACACCATGCTCGAGCAGTGCATCGCCGCCGGCGCGACGACGGTGAACATCCCCGACACGGTCGGCTACACCGTGCCGGAGGAGTTCTCGGCGTTCATCAAGGGCATCATCGAAAACGTGCCCAACATCCACAAGGCGCGCATCTCCGTCCACTGCCACAACGACCTGGGGCTCGCCGTCGCGAACTCGCTGGCCGCGGTGCGCGCCGGCGCGCGGCAGGTTGAGACGTGCATCAACGGCATCGGCGAACGCGCGGGCAACGCCGCGCTCGAAGAGGTCGTCATGGCGATCAAGACGCGCCGCGACTTCATGGGCGTCGAGACGAACATCAAGACGCAGGAGCTGTACCGCACGAGCCGCCTCGTCTCGACGCTGACCGGCATGAGCATTCAGCCGAACAAGGCGATCGTCGGCCCCAACTCCTTCCGCCACCAGTCCGGCATCCACCAGGACGGCGTGCTGAAGATGCGCGAGACGTACGAGATCATGGACGCCAAGGACATCGGCTGGCCCTCCGGCGGCGCCGAGATCGTGTTGGGTAAGGTGTCCGGCCGCCACGGCTTCAAGTCGCGGCTCGAGGAGCTGGGCTACGAGCTGACGGAGGAGGAACTGTCGCGCGCCTTCATGGCGTTCAAGGAGCTGGCCGACAAGAAAGCCGAGATCGACGACCGCGACCTCGAGGCGCTGGTCGCCGACAGGCTGCGGGCGACCGCCGAGGTCTACCACCTCGACTTCGTGCAGGTGACGTGCGGCGATCACGCGGCGCCGACCGCGACGGTGCGGCTGATCGCGCCGGACGGCGCCATCCGCGCTGACGCGGCGATCGGCACCGGCCCCGTCGATGCGGTCTACCGCGCGATCAACCGGATCATCGATATTCCGAACGAACTGTCGGAGTTCTCGGTGAAGAGCGTCACCGAGGGCATCGACGCCCAGGGCGAGGTCACCATCCGGGTCGAGGGCGGCGGGCGCAGCTACGTCGGCCGCGGCGCGGATACGGACATCATCGTGGCCTCCGCGAAGGCGTACATGAACGCCCTCAACCGCATGCTGTCGATCCAGCAGATGCAGGACTCGGGCGCGAAGGCGAACCCGTAGATCGGATGGGCGGAAGTAAGGGAAACTCTATCATGTCCCTTACTTCCGACCCAAACGCTTGGTATACTGTGTCTCTACGGGTCAAGTAGCCAGTGGAGGTCACATGGCGACGCTGAAGGGACGAGGCAAGAAAGAGCGCCCAGTGCGCAAGGTCGCCGAGGCGGGGGCCGTGTACGCGGTTGCCGGCGAGCGCACACCGCCGCCGCAAGTCGTGACAGGCGTCACTGTCACGCGCCTCAGCAGCAAGAATCAGATTACGGTGCCCGTAGCGTACGTTCGGGCACTCAATCTGCGGGCAGGCGATGAGATCCAACTGACGGTGATCGGCGATATGCTCGTCGGTCACCGGCGGCCTCAGACGAAGGACGAACGACACGCGCTACTCCGCGGCGCCATGGCGTATCCCGAGTGGGAGACGCCAGAGAAAGTCAACGCGTGGGTGCGCGGTGAGCGTGATAGCTGGGATCGTGAATGGGATCAAGACGAGACTTCCTGAATACGATCCGGCAGTACAGGCGTGTGGCGGTCGACACAAGCTGCTGCATCTACTACTTGGAAAGGGATCCTTCGCGATGGGGACTCGTGGAACCGCTGGTAGATCTTGCCGCAACGGGATCGCTTCTAGTTGAACTGTGTGCGATTGTCAAAATGGAACTGCTGGTTCTGCCGTATCGGTCGCGAAACGTAAGGGACATCTACATCGTCAAACAGTTCGTCCATGATAGCCGTGGCGTATCGGTGGCGCCGCTGTCCGATAGCGCTATGGAGTTGTCCACGGAGGTGCGGGCTATTACCGGCTTAAAGGTGCCGGATGCGCTTGTAGTCGGCTCGGCTGTCGCGAGCGGCTGCGACGCGATCGTCGGCAACGATCGCCGGTTTGGCCGTCTGAATGATCGTGAGAACCTACGATTGATGTCGATAGCCGGCGGCCGTCATGCCCTACCGCGCTACGTGCATCTCGATGACTATCTTGACGGGAACTGAAGAGGCGAAAGAACGGGTCATGGGAAAGACACTCTCCGAGAACATCTGGGATGCGCACCTGGTGCGGCGCGCCGAGGGCAAGCCCGACCTGCTGTACATCGACCTCCACCTCGTGCACGAAGTCACCTCCGCGCAGGCGTTCGAGGGGCTGCGCCTCGGCGGCCGCAAGCTGCGGCGTCCGGACCTCACGGTCGCGACGCCCGACCACAACGTGCCGACGCGCGATCGCGACAAGCAGTGGGCCGATCCGCTCTCCATCCAGCAGGTCGAGACGCTGCGCCGTAACTGCGAAGAGTTCGGCGTCACGATCTTCGACGTGCGCGACACCCGCCAGGGCATCGTCCACATCATCGGCCCCGAGCAGGGGCTGACGCAGCCCGGCATGACGATCGTCTGCGGCGACAGCCACACCTCGACGCACGGCGCGTTCGGCTCGCTGGCGTTCGGTATCGGCACGTCGGAGGTTGAGCACGTGCTCGCGACGCAGACGCTCGCGCAGACGCATCCGAAAACGATGGCTGTCGAAGTCAGCGGCACGCTGCACGACGGCGTGACGGCGAAAGACGTAATCCTGGCGATCATCCGCAAGATCGGCGTCGCCGGCGGAGTCGGCCACGTCATTGAGTATCGCGGCGACGTCATTCGTTCGTTCTCGATGGAAGGCCGCATGACGGTGTGCAACATGTCGATTGAGGGCGGCGCCCGCGCGGGCCTCGTCGTGCCGGACGACACCACGTTCGCCTAC
>Ga0315281_10001900_pt1 | contig 31092 bp, 34 predicted proteins | sample YL17G07_0_MG_FD_204540 | JGI IMG/M metagenome (GOLD analysis project Ga0315281, IMG submission 204540) | Sediment microbial communities from Yellowstone Lake, YNP, Wyoming, USA - YL17G07_0 | ecosystem: Environmental > Aquatic > Freshwater > Lake > Sediment | place: USA: Wyoming | collected...
GGTGGATGAGATTGAAGCACGTCAGTTTTCGGCGAACCGCATCCATGAAAAATATGCTGATTGCGTGTTGATGCTGCGTAAAGACTACCTTCAGAGTCGGGAAGCAATCCGGAAGGAAATCTTCGCACTGGAGGCTGAAGCGGGTGGTTCGGGGGCTGACCTGGCAAGACTTCAACAGGAAGGAATCGAGCCCAGTCAGAAACTCAAAGAGGTCTTTTCTCAGAGAGCACAAATGACAAGGAGAACGAAAAAATGAGTCCCGATGATTTTATTACTACACCGGAGTTTGAACCGGAGATAAAAGAAGAACCGGAAGACGTTTCTGAAGATGAAGTGGCCGCTATTGAAGAGGATGAACCAACCGAGGAAGAATTAGAAGCTGAGCCAGTCCTCGAGGCGGAAGAACAGGAAGTTGGAGACGACCCGGTACGTTTATATCTGCATGAGATAGGACGGGTGCATCTCCTTACCGCCGACAATGAAAAAACTATCGCCCGAAAAATCGAACTTGGGAAACGAATCAATGAAGTCCGCCGCGAATTAGAAAAGCAAGGTAAACACCCCTCAGCCACCGAGATTTACCTTTACATTATCAACGACATTGGTCGGTCTATTGACCTCATACGAGGGCTCCAGGAATATCTTGAGATCCCGTCGGGCGCCCGACTCCGCGAAATTGTAACCGGCGATAAATTTCATCGTGCAATTGACGGTGTTCTCGACCAGCAAATGACGCTGGATATGTCAAGCAAAATGGGAATCCCTCAGCAGCAATTGGATCAAATGCTTATCGCACTTTCAGTGAATGCTGCACTGCTGTCTGAAGATGTTCTCAAGACCGTCGGCACTAAAGCAACCGTTTCAGGTGTGAATGCGATGATCGCCAAGCCGGAATTTATAAAAAGACTCGAAGCTAAAGAGAGCATGCTGCGCGAATTCCTGGACGGCGTTGAACGTGAGGCTGCGATTGCAAAAGACCATTTGACCGAAGCGAACCTGCGTCTCGTTGTCAGCGTCGCCAAAAAGCATATCGGGCATGGTATGTCGCTGCTCGATCTTATCCAGGAAGGCAACATCGGGCTTATCAGGGCAGTAGAAAAGTTCGACCCGCATAAAGGCTACAAGTTCAGCACTTACGCTACCTGGTGGATTCGCCAGGCAATTACGCGCGCCATTGCAGACCAGGCACGTACCATCCGCGTGCCGGTACATATGATTGAAACTATCAACAAGCTGCTTCGCCTTAGTCGAAAACTGGCGCAGGAGTACGGGCGTGAGCCAACCTCGAAGGAAATCGGGCAAAAAATGGGGATGTCGCCGGATAAAGTCCGCGAAATTGTAAAGGTGGCGCAGCTTCCTATTTCCCTGGAGCTTCCAATGGGTGAAGAAGAGGACAGCCATCTCGGGGATTTCATCGAGGACCGCAATGCCCTGCCGCCAGTAGAAGCCGCTTCCAGGCAATTGCTCAAAGAACAGATAGATGAGGTGCTTTCCAGCCTGACCCACCGGGAGCAAAGAGTGCTGGTGCTCAGGTTCGGTCTGGAAGACGGGAGGGGCCGGACGCTGGAAGAGGTTGGGCAGGAGTTCAACGTCACCCGAGAACGCATCCGCCAGATTGAAGCCAAGGCACTCCGCAAGCTCCGTCATCCAAGCCGCAGCCGTAAACTCAAGGACTTTTTGGAATAGGCTTTTTTTTGTCATTGCGAACGAATATGAAGCACTCTTTATAAGGGAAAACTCCATAACTCTCCATTTTTGCAGACAATTTGACTTTTTGTCTCCAACTCCTTAAAATCGTACGTACAGACGTCCATACGTATATACGTCTTGAGGTGATAATATGAGCAAGAAGATGACAATCGTATTCCATGACGAGGAGCTTTATACCGAACTCAAAATAGAAGCTGTAAGAATACATCGGTCCGCCAGTGATATTGTTGCTGAAGCGGTTAAAGAGTGGCTGGAAACTAAGGAGAGCGAAGAGCTTGTACCACTATTAGAAGAAGCCATTGCCGAAGCTGAAGAAAAGGGATATCGTTCTTGGGATGAAGTTGAGAGAGAACTAAAAAGTACTATTAGTAAAAACAAGCTACCAATTAATGTGGCAGAAAAGAAGAATGTACGACGTTAGGTTTACTCCTTCTGCTTTGCGTGATCTTAAAAAGTTAAAACTGCGTATATATACGGAAGAATTTGGTAGCCTGATGTCTGATATCCGCTCTCTCTCCATCAATCCACGTCCCCATGGATGCATTAAATTAAAAGGTAATATAGATGGGTGTCGATTAAGAATTGGCGACTACCGGGTAATCTATCAAATAAATGACAAAGCACAAATAATATCAATAGGTCGCATAGCTCGCCGGAGTGAATCTACCTATAATTTCTAAACGTATTGAATGTGTTTACTTCCCTTCTAGCGATTTCCCCACACTAAATGCCCGCCCGATACTCTCATTGCAGGAATAATATTCGGCTGGCATGCCTGTTCCAAAAACAAAGGGTTTGATTTGTCTGAAGTCAGGTCTGCCTGCTTTCAAACAGTGGTCTGTAACATGAGTTTCTTCTACTTTGCCAATCACGAGTTGATGTGTCCCCAATTCGATAATTTGTTCCACTTTGCATGCCAGGTTCACAGGGCATTGTTCGATCAAAGGAGCTGCTTTCAGATTGCCATAGAATATTTTAAAACCGCACACTTCCACCTTATCAACTTTTACGCCCGACGACATACCGCAATAATCGACCTCTCTGACCTGGTCGGATGAGGGTATGTTTACTGAAAATTCCCGGTTTTTTATAATACCCCTGAATGTATACCGCTGCGGTTGAATTGATACTGAAACCATTGGAGGATTGCTGTTTGCCACCCCGCACCACGCAACCGTCATAAAGTTCGGTTTATCGTCGACCATCGCACCGACCAAGACTGTAGGAGTAGCGCAGAGTAACGGCTGGGGATTAATCATTATTTTAGCCATTAAAATAACCTCCTTACATAATATTCGAAATCCGAAATACCAAACCCGATACTATTACAATCTTTTTAAATTCCTAAATTTTGGTTTTCGGATTTGTTTTCGATTTTCGAGATTCGTGCTTGGGATTTATTTCTAGTAGAGCAAATCCGCTCCTCTTGTCCTTGACGCGCTTTGCGTTCACTCCAGTAATTTCATACATAATTGCCTCACCAACGAGCCAGGTTGATACACCGGGACGCAGACACCCGGTTTTCGTCTGTCCAGACCGACCTAACGCCCCGTGAATATGCAGCACCACTTTATTATCGTCACCGGGCGCCAATACCCCAACAGCCATCACTTCGTGCGCACCATCCACAGGGATGAGCATCGGGTCCGGCGGCATTTCATCACTTAATCGCGGTCCTGCAACAATTTGACCGCTGCCGATCCCGCCTACCAGTATAACAAATCCGTTTGTTATTCCTTTCTTTTGGGCAAAATCCTCGAGACATCCGGGCACCATATCGCCATCTTCCAACCGGATTACAAACACCCTTCCTATTTTTCCTTCACCAGCCTTCATAAGCCTCCTTTCAGTTGGTAAATACTAAATCCTAATCTCGAAATTCTAAACAATAATCAATACAAAAACAAATAAAAATTCGGACAGGGTTCCAAAACGTCGATATGGGATCGAAAATGAAGCTCGAGAGTTCACATTCCGGTATTGGATTTTAATTCCTCGAATTTGTTTAGGCATTAGGTATTAGATATTAGAGATTCTCACCCCTGTTTGTCAAAAGCCTCCCTGTGTTAAAATAGTGCCGTTATGATTCCCATCAAGCTCACTCTTCACAATTTTATGCCTTACCGTGACCCGGAGACAATTGATTTTACCGGTTTTCGTATTGCCAGTATCTGCGGCGCTAACGGCAGCGGCAAGTCCTCGATTATCGATGCCATCACGTGGGCACTCTGGGGTGAAACGCGTGCCAAAAAGGATGTCGAGTTGATTCACCAGGGAACGGATGAGGTACAGGTCGAATACGAGTTTGCAGTCGGTAAAGAGCATTATAAAGTACTCCGAAAACGTAATCGGCCGCGCCGGCAGACAGATCCGGGACAATCTGCGCTCCACTTGTTTATAGTGTCGGATGGAGTTTTTAGACCGATCGATGGCGATACCCAAACACAGACCCAGAAGAAAATTGAAGGTATTCTCCATATGGACTATGACACGTTCGTTAATAGTGCCTATTTACGGCAGGGACATGCTGACGATTTTACCGTGGCTACCCCTGCCAAACGGAAACAGGTGCTCGGTAACATTCTAGGACTAGGCTACTATGATGAACTAGAGCGGCGTGCCAGGGAGCAGAGAAGAAAGTGTGAGATTGAAAAAGAGGAACTGGCGCGCAGTCTCGGAGAAATTGAAACGGAACTCGCCAGGCTGCCGACCTACGAGGCGGAACAACAACAAGCTCAAAATGAAATGGCACGCTACGATGAAGAAATGAAAGCGCGTGAATCTTTTATTACCGGTCTTCGGCAACAAAAAGAAACGCTGGAAGGGAAACGGGCGCAACTTGCCATGCTCGAAAGAAATCTCACTGAAAAAGGACGTACACTGGCTCAGATTGAAGAGCAGACACGACAACAACTGGCACGTATAAAAGAGCATGAAATCGTGCTTAACCGCCGCGTGGAGATTGAAGCAGGTTATACTCATTTGCTGGAGTTGAGGGAACAAAATGAATTTCTTAACAAGAACATGGCTCTGTTAAGAAGACTTGAGCAGAAGAAAAATGAGCTCGACAAAGAGATTACGCGCAAAAGCCAGGAACTGATAAAACAACATGCCCAATTACAAAGCAGGGTTAGTGAACTTGAAAGAACATCCGCGGCTATCCCGAAACTAAAGGAAGATTACCAGGAGACTCTCAAGCAGCTTAAGGCACTCGCAGTTCAGGAAGAATCGCTCCAGCAAAAAAAACAATCGGGACAGCAGTTACTTATACAAATGCAGGGAGTGGAATCTGAATGGCTCCGGCTCGAAAAAGAGGTTGAGTCAGCCGGCGAAAAGCTTCGACTCCTCCGAACTCAAAAGGGAGCTAAATGCCCTCTCTGCGGCTGCGAACTCGGTGAAGATGGTGTTAAACATATTGAGGCTGAATATGCTACCGAGCGCCAGGCTAAATCAGAGACTGTGAAAGTCAAACAGGCAGAATACAAAATCAAGCAGAATGAATTAAAGCAGGTCAACGAGGACATTGCGCTGACGGATAGAAACCTGTCGCAGGGAAAAGCCCGATTGCAGTCTCAAAAAGGTGCACTCGAAAGAGACATTAAGCGCGCCGAAGAAGCTGAAGGATTACTTTCGGGTGAACGCCCGAGAATCAATGAAATAGAACAACAATTAACGGCTCGCAGTTTCGCTTTAGATGAACTTGAGCAAGCTCGCCAGATTGAAGCGGCAATTGCTAAATTGGATTACGATGTGGAAAAACACGAGCAAATTCGACAATCTTGTGATGACTATAAAAAATACGAAGCTCCAAAGCAGAAACTGGATGAAGCCGACCGCCTCATAAAGCGAGAGCGGGAAGACCTCGAACGCGCTGAAAAGTTGGCTGGAGAAATACGTTCCGGATTGGAGGCTGATAGACAAAAACAGCAAGAACTAGTAGTAGATTTGAAAATTTTCCCGCAGGTATCCGCCAGCCTGGCACAAGCCGAAGCCGAAGTGAAAAATTTGGCTGCGCAACAAAAGCTGGTGCAAGAACGGTCTGGCGCCATTAAGGCAAAACTCGAGAATCTTGAACAACTGGCGATTAAGAAAAAAGAAAAACGAGAATCATTGAAACGGACTACGGACGAAGAGGAGATTTACCTGGAACTAACGGAGGCTTTTGGGAAAAAGGGGGTCCAGGCGCTCATCATAGAGACGGCTCTTCCCGAAATTGAAAATGAGGCTAATCATCTGCTCGCGCGAATGACCGATAACCGAATGAATGTTAAATTGGAAACGCAGAGAGAAACGCAGAAGGGCGAACTGGTAGAAACGCTCGATATTAAAATCTCTGATGAACTGGGAACCCGCAACTACGAGCTCTTCAGCGGCGGTGAAGCCTTCCGCATCAATTTTGCCATCCGGATCGCGTTATCACGCCTGCTGGCGAGGAGAGCCGGCGCACCGCTGCCCACACTTATTATCGATGAAGGCTTCGGTACCCAGGACGCGGTCGGTATCGAGAAACTAAAAGAAGCTATCACCGCCATCCAGGACGACTTCGAGAAGATACTGGTAATTACCCACATCGAGGAACTGCGGGATGCTTTCCCGGCACGGATCGATGTGGTGAAAACAGAAGACGGGTCGAGGATTAGTTTGAACTGAGTGGATAAAAACGAACTATCTTATTGGTTCTTTAATGTAAAAGAGACATTTGAAACCGCCTATCTCCAACACTATTTGAGGAATATTTAAAGGTATATATATTGTGATTCATCTAAAATCTATAACTGTAAGGAAATGGGAACCACAAGATTCTACTCAATTTCCATTCAACCTTCCCATTCTGCAATCCTTTAAGGGAATCAATTTTACTGCCCCGGTTACATTCTTCGTCGGCGAAAATGGTTCAGGAAAGTCTACGTTCCTCGAAGCCATCGCTTGTGCGGTTGACTCAATTACGGTGGGGAGCGAGAGTGTAAAGACTGATAAATCGTTAATGGCGGTCAGAAGGTTTTCTAAGTATTTGCAGCTATCATGGAATAAGCGTACACATAGAGGTTTTTTCCTGAGGGCTGAAGATTTCTTTGGGTACGCAAAGAACCAGGCACAAATGAGGCAGGAATTTGAGGAAGACATCAAGGCAGTTGACCGCGATTATGAAGGCAGGTCGCAGTTAGCGAAAATATTAGCGAAAATGCCCTACAAGGGTGAATTGCATAGTATGGAGAGGCAGTACGGTGAAGGTCTGGACGTAAACTCGCACGGCGAAAGTTTTTTAAAGTTGTTTCAAGCACGTTTTGTTCCCGATGGCTTGTATCTGCTGGACGAACCTGAAGCTCCTCTTTCACCAACCCGACAACTCGCTTTCATTGCCGCTCTCAAGCAAATGGTGGCGCAAGATTCCCAGTTCATCATTGCCACCCACTCTCCCATTATTATGGCGTTCCCCCAGGCGGTAATTTTAAGCTTCGACTCCCCTCAAATTCACCAGGTCGAGTACGGTGATATTGAGCACGTCAACTTTACCAAGTCGTTCTTGAATAACCCCGATGCATTTCTGAGACATTTATAAATGAAAACAGATATAAAAGCAATTCTATTTGACATCGATGACACTTTATTCGATAGAAAATTGGCGCAAACCAAGGTCCTTAGGATAATAATGCATTCACTACCCGAAATCTTCGGCACGCTGAATAATAATCAAGTCCTCAATGCTTTTATGCAGTCCGACCGCTTGGTACTTAAAGAGTTCGATGCGGGCATATCATCAGAAGGTTTACGAGATAGACGTAATAGGCTTTTTTTAAATATTCTTGGCTTACCGGAAAATATTGCGGACAGAATTTCGGAAATATACGTCAGGGAATTACCAGTGTGTGATGCTCCAGTTGCAGGCGCGGTTCAATTAATCGGAGAACTGAGTGGAAAATACGAGTTAGGAGCAGTTTCAAACGGCTTGCCTGACGTTCAATACGGGAAATTAAAGACTATCGGGGTAAGGAACATGCTGTCGTGTATTGTGTTGTCTGAGGAAGTAGGAATGCGTAAGCCTGACCCAAAGATTTTCCTGCATGCTGTACGGCTGCTTGGTAGGCAACCGGATGAATGTCTTTTTGTTGGTGATTCTTATACCAGCGATATGATTGGGGCTAAGAAAGCTGGCATGTTCACCTGCTGGTTTAATCCTGCCAAATCATCGATTCAAAGCGAGGATATCAAACCTGATTTTGTGGTTAATAACTTGCTTGATATACCCGTATTATTGAAATAGATTATGGAAAGAGTACACAGAATAGCTGCTGGCGCAATCATTATTAAAGATAACAAGATACTGCTTGTGAGATACCGTGACAACACGGGAACTACGTTACTGGCGGGTCCTGGTGGCGGTGTAAATAATGAAGAGGGGCTTTCGCAGGCGGTAGTCAGAGAAGTTAAAGAGGAAACGGGTATTGAGATTGTGGCCGATAAAATTCTCTGTGTTGAAGATTTGTATTCCCGTAAATATAGAATGGTCAAGGTCTGGTTTCTCTGTCAGACGGTAGGCGGACATTTAGAACGAACTCAGGGAGCAGTCGATGAGACCATCATCGAAGCTAATTGGTACACAAAGAACCGCCTAAAGAATGAGGTTGTTTATCCATCGATAATTATGGAGTCTGATTGGAAATTGTTTTTCAAAGACGACTGGAAGACGAAATATCTCAAGTTGAAATATGCTGATTTCTGATACCTTATAATCCCAGCTCCCCGGCCACCCCCTTAATCGCCTCCATGAAATTAAGTTTTCAACAAAGCGGCGACAGAAATATCCTCGTCGATGTCTTTCCAGTGAATTCCTACACCCTTGCCAATAAGCTTCCATTTCTTTCTTTGTTCCGCAGTAGCATTTCGTAATTTGGGGAACCATTCAAGAGGTACGCTGATTTCCCTGCCATCCAGAAGACGGACGTGCATCATATTGGAGTCGAACCAAACTTCGGAAGCCATCATTTTCTTATTAATTCATTAAACTCTTCAATAGTAAAGCCAGCATCGCTTACAATACAATGGATTGTACCTTTAGGCAATATACCATCCGGCTTTTTCCAGTGTTCGCACGACCTCTGCAGGTCTGAGAGCCGGAAGTAGCGAGCTCATTTTACCTTTATGGTAACCTTATCTCTATCTGGTAATGGCAACCCTTGAGAGCGGGTGCGTAGATATGATACCCGCCTTCTTCTTCCAACTCAAGAATCACTTCAAAACTCTGTACCGTGGTTTTTTTCACCATACCCTTGCCTCGTGAGTATTAAAGCATATTACAGTCCTAAATCCCCCGCTACCCCCTTCATCGCTTCCAATCCTAACTCAATAAACGTATCCAAATCCAGGCCGATATTACTGCAGGTCGACATCTGCTCTCTGCTAGCGCCGGCTGCAAAACTCTTCTCCTTGAACCGCTTTTTAATGGATTTAGCTTCAACGCCGGCAAGTTTCCTATCAGGTCGAACCAGAGCACCGGCGGTGATAAGTCCCGTGAGAGGGTCGGCGCAAAATAGGGCTTTATCCATCATCGTCTGCAGCGGTTCGCCGTGGGCTTCATTGTGGGTTAGTATAGCGTGCGCTATTTCGTCACTTACTCCCATGTTCTTGACCAGTTGTGATGCCAGTCGACTATGCTGTTCCATATTGTTGCTCACAAGTTCGACATCGATGTCGTGCAATAAGCCAGCCATGCCCCATTCGTCTTCATTTTGATTAAACTTCCGTGCCAGTGCTCTCATTATGGCTTCGGTCGCGAGCATATGCTTTACCAGGTTTTCATTTTTAACATTTTGCCTGATAACTTTCAGCGCTGTGTCTCTATCCATAAAGTCCCTCCTTGATGTCTGATAGTAATATATATTTTTTAGTATCCTGCAAGTCTAATCAATTTTATATCATCAATTTGGAGTTAACACAAGTTGTTCTAACTTAAAGCTCAGATCTCAAAGATCAAAGCCAGAACTTAAAAATCAAAGCTTGTCAATTTTTAGCTATAAGTTATGGTTTTGACTTTTAACTTTTCACTTTTGAATTTGTTCCACGCTCGTGTTAAACTCATTTCAGCCAGAAAAATGGAGATGAATGACTAAACAACCACAAAAAACGGAACCCATCGGTGTGGTCATTGTAGCTGCAGGCACGAGCCAGCGCATGAACGGTAAGGACAAAATCCTCGCGTTGCTCGCTGGAAAACCTGTATTTTTGCATGCACTAGAGCCTTTTCTGAAACTCCCTGACGTCGGGCGTATAGTGGTTGTGCTTAACCGCAGCAATATCCGCGCCGTTAAAGACTTACTCGAGAAACATGAGTTAAGCGAGCGAATAATCACATGTTTGGGTGGGAAACGCAGGCAGGATTCGGTGCTTGCGGGCTTGAAAAAACTGGGTTCGTGCGACTGGGTCATCATCCAGGACGGTGCGCGTCCCAATATTTCTGTTGATATTATCAAACGCGGACTCGATGCAGTACAAGATACTGGAGCAGCAGTTGCCGCAGTACCGGTTTCGGATACCATCAAGCTTGCTGACGAAGATATGTTCGTGCGTTGGACGATGCCCAGGGAAAATCTGTGGCAGATTCAAACACCGCAGGTCTTTTTTTACGATACCCTGATGGACGCTTTCGCTTGCTCCAATGAGGATGTAACTGATGAAGCGATGCTTATCGAGCTTGCAGGCGGCACGGTCAAATTATTCATGGGCGCCTATGATAATATAAAAATAACGACGCCTGAAGACCTGGTAGTTGCCAGTACTCTCATGAGAAACCGGAAGAAAAAGGCATGAACTTCGGCATTGGTTTTGATATTCACCCACTCGTCTCTGGACGCAAACTTATTCTCGGCGGTGTGGAAATCCCTTTCGAGAAAGGTCTCGATGGGTGGAGCGATGCCGATGTCCTGACACATGCTATCATCGATGCTCTTCTGGGAGCTGCGGCGCTGGGGGACATAGGTAAGCATTTCCCTCCAGGCGATCCAGAGTATAAGGGAGCATCCAGCTTAGACCTTCTGTCGCAAGTACGAAAAAAATTGTTCGATACCGATTGGGCGATTCAAAATGTCGATGCAACGGTGATTACGGAGAAACCGCGCCTCAGGGAATATGTTGATAAAATGCGCGAAAAATTAAGCCGGGAAATGGGAATACACATAAACCAGGTAAGCGTCAAGGCGAGCACGGCTAACGGTGTGGGAAGTATCGGGCGGGGAGATGGTATTGCAGCGCTGGCTATTGCGTCACTGACTAAAAAGACGAAAAGATAGAGGAACGGGCATGAAAATCTTCAGTACTCTTTCGGGACAAAAAGAAGAATTCAAACCTCGCGGCGATGTCGTAACAATGTATGTTTGCGGTGTAAATCCCTACGCCGATGCGCACATCGGACACGCGATGTCCTATATCACTTTCGATATGGTCCGGCGATATCTTGAATTCCGTGGATATAAAACGAAACACGTCGAAAATGTTACCGATATTGAAGATAACATCATTAATTATGCAAACCGGCAGGGTATTTCGGTGCGCGAACTCACTGAGAAATACACCGTCCGCTATTTTGAAGATATGGAAGCGCTGAATATTTTGCGACCGCACTTTACACCGAGGGCAACTGAAACCATCCCCGAAATAATCGGCACCACACACGGGCTGATAGATAAGGGATATGCTTATCAAGCAAAGGGCAGTGTGTATTTCCGTGTTACTAAAATGTCCGACTACGGTAAGTTGTCCCACCGCACGCTCGATATGATGTCGGCGGGAGCACGTATCGAGCCCGGAGAAGAAAAAGAGCATCCTATGGACTTTGTATTGTGGAAAGCCGCCAAGCCCGGAGAGCCATCGTGGGACAGTCCCTGGGGCAAGGGTAGGCCCGGCTGGCACATCGAATGCAGCGCCATGTCAATTAAATTTCTTGGCGAACAAATCGATATTCATGGAGGCGGGCAGGATCTTATCTTCCCCCACCATGAAAACGAAATCGCTCAGTCAGAATGTTTCACCGGGAAAAAACCTTTCGTAAAGTACTGGATGCACAACGGTCTGTTGCAAATGGGCGCTGAGAAAATGAGCAAATCTATCGGCAACCTGATTACCATCCGGGACGCGCTCCAGAAATATAGCGCTGACGGTATCCGTCTGTTTATCCTTGGTTCATATTACCGCAATCCGCTCACTTATTCCGAAAACGCCATCGAGGCGGCTGACAAAGGTGCGGAGCGTCTCAAGCAAGCGTTAAGCGCACAAGGTGAGTCGACGGGTACTAATAAATTAGATGCGACGGCTTACCGGCAGCACTTTATCGAATATATGGACGATGATTTCAGCACACCGCAAGCAATTGCACTGCTGTTCGACCTGGCGCGGGAAATAAACCGCGGTAACGATGAAGGAAAAGATACGTCGGAGGCACGCGTGACACTCGCTGAACTGGCGGGAGTCCTCGGACTAACACTCAAGGAAGGCGAGCAGTCGGTGGGTGACGCCGGACGGTTTATCGACTTGCTGATTTCCACGCGAAAGAAGCTCCGCGAGGCAAAACAGTTCCAGCTCGCCGATGAAATCAGGAATAAGCTAGTTGAACTGGGAATTGCTCTCGAAGACACACCACAGGGCACCGTATGGAAGAGGAAGAAGTAACCGGCTGTCTTCTGGACATTTATGAGTAGTGTTAACGAGCCGCCCGCGAGGCTGTACTATCTCGACTGGCTTCGGGTCCTAGCGATGTTAGGTGTCTTCTTCTATCACAACGCCAGGTTTTTTGACGGATTCAGTGATTGGCATGTAAAAAATGCCGCGACCAATTTGACTGCTTCTATTTATCGTGCTTTTGTAGAGCAGTGGGGGATGCCACTTTTTTTCCTGTTGGCTGGTGCAGGTACGTTTTTCGCCCTTAAAGTCATTAGACCTTGGCAGTATGTACAGGAAAGAACGCTTCGTCTACTGATACCACTAATTTTTGGGATGCTGATAATCGTCGCGCCTCAAGCTTATTATGAGGCAATTCACCATGGAGCGGTAATAAATGGTAACATCTTCCAAATATATATTCAGTACTTTAAAACTTTACCCGATTTAAACTGGTACCACCTGTGGTTCCTGGAACAACTTTTTATTTTTTCAATCGTCTCTATTCCGATCATTATTCCTTTGGGAAAAATGAAAACAAGCATTGTCTCCCGGATCGCTGTTATATTCAGCAAGCCCTGGGCACTCTTATTAGTAGTTGTTTTATGTTTTGCGGTTAACGCTTTTGTATACCCGGATGGATTTTGGGGTGCACATGCGTGGAGCGGCTGGAATATCATAAACAATCTGCTATTTTTCATTTTTGGCTATATTCTTATAGCTAACGAGCATATTATGGATACGATAAAAAGGATCGGTTGGGTCGCGCTCTTCTTGGGAATTGTCGCCAGTGCCTGTCTGTTCCTATTTGTAGACGAATTGAGCAATCCGACTGACTATTATGGAACATCGAGATATATCCTATCGCAGCTTGTCCAGGCATTAAACACGTGGTGCTGGATCGTGGTTATCTTTAAATTAGGAAGCAGATACCTTACCCAAAATAACAAGTTCTTGAAATATGCCAATGAAGCGGTGCTGCCATTCTATATACTGCATCAGACCGTAATTATCACCATCGGTTTTTATGTAGTACAGTGGAATTCTGGCGTTTGGCTCAAGTACCTCGTGATAAGCTCGACATCCTTTATTGCTATTATGGCGATATACGAACTCCTCGTTAGGCGTTTTAATGTGTTTCGCTTCCTGTTTGGGATGAGGCTCAAGAGAAAATCACCAATCCCAATAGAATTACCTAGAATTACCTCTTAGCTGTTATTATTAATAATATATGAGCATCGATTCAATATTGCCCGCTCGTTTTGCAGGTTGGGTGACCCGACGCGAGGGGAAAAAATTTCTTCAGCTTCAGGATAGTCCCCCAGATCCGCAGGTGCCGCATGAAAAAACCGGGCGTGATAACTGGGCGTCTCTATATGTACATATTCCCTTTTGCCGGACGCTCTGTCCTTTTTGCTGCTTTAACAGATACCTCTTCGATGAAACAAAAACCCGCCGATATTATGCAAACCTGAAGAAAGAGGTAGAACTTTATATCGAGCGCGGCTTCCGCTTTTCCGATGTCTATTTTGGCGGCGGCACTCCCACTGTCTTAATGGATGAGCTAATCAGTTTCCTCGATTTCTTAAAAAAACGTTTCAAAATTAGACAGATATCACTGGAAACAACACCGCGGGAGATAAACAAGCAGGTTCTTGAAGATCTAAAAAAAGCTGGGATTAATCGACTTTCTATAGGCGTGCAGAGCTTTGATAATGAATTAATAAGGACGATGGGGAGGCTGGTGGGAAGCGGCGAAGAGGCGATCGAAAAACTGAGAATGGCACAGGGTATGTTCGATACTGTTAACGCCGACTTTATTTTTAATTTCCCCACCCAGACCATCGAGCAATTCGAGAGAGATATCGCAATCTTTAAGTCGTTAAACCTGGACCAGGCTACTTTTTACCCGTTAATGCCGTCGCCTCATAAAAAGACTCGATTGGAACGGCGGTTTAGCAGCGTAGATACTAAACGAGAGAAGGAGTTTTACGATATTATCCTGCGTGAATTATATCAAGGCGGATATGAAGCATCGACAGCCTGGTGTTTCTCCCGGGGCAATCATCTGATTGACGAATACATCATTGATTATGACGATTACGTAGGAGTGGGGGCGGGTTCGGTGGGATTCTTAAATGGAGACTTTTTTGTAAATACTTTCTCGTTAGAGCGATACGACGAATTGACATCGCAGGGCAAGTTACCGCTAGTGAACTGGCGTCGACTTTCGGAGAGAGAGCATTTACGCTATTACATGCTAACCAAGCTATTCGGTATGTCTTTAGATCCAATAAAATTCAGGCTGCGCTTTCATGATGATATCAACCGCAAATTATGGTGGGAACTGAAATTTTTCCGAATGTTTGGACTGGTTAGAAAAAGTCGACCGATCAATGTCACCTCCAGGGGCATGTATACGATGTGCGTCATGCAGAAGGAATTCTTTGCGGCATTGAATACTTTGCGCGAACGGTTTATAGAAAGCCAAACGTGATCGACACGGGTATGTACACAACTAGCATAGTCCGTCGAGCAAGCGTCCCTGCTTGCGGCGTAAAAACAAGGAGAGTTTTATGGGTTTAACTAATCACAAGCACGGAGGCTTGTGACGACGGGATTGGAAGTCTTCCACAATTCTGCCTGATGTCTTAATTCATTTTTCAATATTTAGAGTTTTGTACATGTTTGTGCTACACTTTTCTTATCTCTGGAGACATAAGTGAACAAAGTCGGCATTCTATATCACCCATTGAAGCCGGAAGCAGTTAAGCTAGCTTCAGAACTAAACGATTTCATTAAAGGGCAGGGTATGGAAACCTGGTCCTTTTCCGCCTGGGAATTTGAATCGGCACGCGCCAAAATTGATGGCACGGATCTTATCCTGACAATTGGAGGCGATGGCACGATTCTACGAGCAGCACAGGTGGTTATACTCGGGAAAATACCTATCACAGGAATTAACCTCGGAAACCTGGGTTTTATGACCGAATTGAGTGTGAGCGAATCTCGTGATGGGATTCTAAAGCTGCTCAATGGCGAAGGCTGGGTCGACGAACGTTCGATTTTGGAAGCGACTTTTTCGATATCAGGTAAACAGAAAACTTATCATGCGTTGAATGATGTAGTTATAGCCCGGGGCATGGTTGTGCGGACGATAGTGGTTGAGGCGATAGTTGATAACCAGACCTTGACTACCTATAAAGCCGATGGAGTGATCGTGGCTACGGCAACCGGCAGCACAGGGTATAATCTCGCGGCAGGGGGACCCATTTTACACCCAGGCGCAAAAGAAATGGTCCTGGCACCGATAATGCCGCATTTAAGTGCTAGCTATTGTCTTGTTTTACCAGCGTCGTCGGTGGTAGAACTGTGTATAAGGACATTGCACCCGGCAAGTCTAAGTATCGACGGTCACACCAATATAAGCGTTGAAAGTGGTCTGGTGGTGATAGTAAAACTAAGTAAAGACACAGTCCGGTTTTTAAGGATTCACCCGGAAAATGGATTTTACGGTTCTCTCGAAAAGCGCCTGAAAGGAAAGCAGTAACTTGCCAAGAAAGACTTCAATAAAAGTGGAGAAAGCTAGGATTAGCGATGTTCCCCAGATGCACAAACTGATCAATTCCTTCGCAGAACGGGGTGAAATGCTGGCACGACCGCTAAGCGAGCTTTATGAGAATATCAGGGACTTTTTTGTCGTCAGAAAAAGTAAGAAAATCATTGGGTGTGCTGCGTTACACGTAATGTGGTCGGACATGGCAGAAATTAAGTCGGTAGCCGTCGACGAAGAGCTTCAGAAACAGGGCGTGGGTAATCAACTGGTTGCGGCCTGTATTGAAGAAGCAAAAGCGTTAGGCATCTCAACCATATTTTGCCTCACCTATAAGCCGGCATTTTTCGGGAAGTTTGGGTTAACGGAGGTTGACAAGATGAGTCTTCCTCAGAAAATCTGGACTGAATGTTATCGATGCCATAAGTATCCAAACTGCGACGAGACTGCAATGATATTGAAGCTTAAGGTCGGGTCTAGAGCAACTTTAAAGGAAAGTTAAACTATGGAACTGGTAACCCCCGCTTATCTAGGTGTTATTGCTATTGGGCTGCTGCACGGAGCAGAACCCGGGCACGGTTGGCCGGTAGCAGTGGTTTACTCGATGAAGAAAGGCAATATTACTTCAAGCGCTCTTTTGAGTGCAAGCGTCATCGGATTTGCTCATCTTGTATCATCTATCGCCGTGGTCGTTGCTTATGTCTTGCTGCAGACATGGTTGGATTTTGACGCACCTTGGATAAAATATGCAGCCGCAGGTTTATTATTAATACTTGCTTTCAGGATGTTCCGTGAAAAGACAGATAGTGTGGAAGATCAACACGGGCATATGCATGAGAATCGGAAAGAGATAGAACATGAGCACGAACATGAACATCCGGGACAGGGTATGCATATTCATAAACACAAACATGCCAAAGGTGTCGCCTTGAGCCTACTGGGGCTGGCTTCTTTTGCTTTTATCCTCGGCTTCGCCCACGAAGAAGAATTTGCCTTGTTGGCGATGGTTGCTGGCGGCGTTAATGCTTGGGTATTAATGATCTCATACGGGATTGCCGTTCTTGCAGGCCTGATTATTGTTACTGTCGCCTGCGTTAGACTATATCATTATCTCCAACCCAGGTTAATAAAGTATGAGAAATATATTCCAAAAATTGGAGCGGGGATCCTAGTAGTAATGGCAATAATTCTCCTTGTCAGCGGTTAAATAGCAGGGTCAAAATTTGGTTATGGAAAAAACATTATCCAGTAAATTGATTTACCAGGGTCGGGCAATTAGATTTCGTGTTGATACTGTCCGCATGCCGGATGGTCGGGAAACGACACGTGAAATCGTTGAACACTCCGAGGTAATTGTCATTGTAGCTATCGATGAAAAAGATAACATCCTTTTAGTGAGACAGTATCGCTCACCGGTCGAAAAAGAACTGCTGGAAATTCCGGCAGGTGGTATTGATAAGGGCGAAAAGCCTGAGGAAGCAGTGCGGAGAGAAATGCAGGAAGAGACGGGATTTTCACCACAAAAGCTGGTGAGATTGGGTGGTTTTTATTCAGCGCCTGGTTTCTGTACCGAATATCTGCATGTTTTCCTGGCAACGGACCTGGTGCCAGGGAGACTTCACGCTGAGGATACTGACGAAATCAGTCTTGAACGGGTTCCGGTCAAAGATATTCCTGCAATGTTAACCTCGGGTAAGTTCGAGGACGCAAAAAGTATAGCCGGACTGTATATGTACCTGGAATACAAGAAGAAACACTAAATATAAAATCCTAGCTCTAAACAATTTCTAGTTTCAAACATCAAAATACTTGTTTACACGCAGTGAAAACACGAATGAAACTCAATCCATATGGGAAACTCTGCACCCAATTCTATGATATTACTAAACCCTCACCACCGGATGATGCTTTCAAGTTCTATCTTGAACAGGCAAGAAGTGCGGACGGCCCCGTGCTTGAATTGATGTGCGGTTCGGGGCGTTTCCTGGTTCCTCTATTGCAGAAAGGCATTGATATCGACGGTTCCGATGCATCAGCCGACATGCTGGAAGCTTGCCGTATTAAATGTGAGTCAATAGGTTTAAAAACTAATCTATACCAGCAATTCATTGAAGAAACTAAACTACCAAGAAAATATAAGCTAATAATCATCCCGGCTCGCTCGTTTATACTCGTCATAGATCAACAAGCTGCAAAGATTAGCCTCAAGAAAATGTTCGAACATCTGGAGCGCGGTGGAAAATTGATTTTAGAAATTGATACTCCGGGAGCGGTGGGTAAATCAGGAGTATGGACGGGTAGATGGGTGGAGAGAGCAGACGGTGCCAACATCATTTTCAGTGCCCTGGCAAGTTATGATCCAAAAGAAAAAGTTGAATGTGCCATACACAAATATGAATTATATGAGGACGGCAGGTTAACCGATACAGAACTCGAACATTTTGCGACGCGTTTTTATGAGAAAGCTGAATTCATGAGTTTGCTCGGAGAAGCCGGCTTTAAGAATATTAAAGCGACTAAGCCATATAACGATACTGAACCGGACGAGACCGACCACTCGATTGTATTCATAGCTGAAAAAGAGTAGAAATTACTTGTTACTTGTAACTTGATACTTAAGCAAACTTTTAGCCTATTGTTTGCTTCAGGCGTTTACCGCCTAGCAAATGTATGTGTAGATGTTTGACTACCTGACCGCCCGCGTCCCCTACGTTGATGACTACACGAAAACCTTTTTCATCGATTCCGTTTTGACGCGCCAGTTTATTGGCTACCAGAATCATGTGTCCTATCAAGCTTGCCTGCTGTTCTTTGAGGTCGGTGAGATAAGCGATGTGCTCTTTCGGAATGATTAACAAATGTATCTCGGTCGCCGGATTGATATCTTTAAATGCAATGACTCTATCATCGCGGTAAACAATATCGCTTGGGATTTGCCCGGCGACAATTTTGCAGAATATGCAGTCTTCCATGATTACCTCCGGTATTGTGCCTTGGCTTGCTCAAATAAGTCGCCCCCGTACATATCGTAGGCAACGACTGCCGGGAAATCTTCGACGGTCAATTTCAACAATGCTTCAGCGCCAAGCTCCTCGTAGGCTATAATTTCCGATTTCTTGATAGATTTTGAAATCAGTGCCGCTGCACCACCGGTGGCTACCAGGTAGACAGCCTTATATTTTTTAATAGATTCACGAACTGCTTGTGAGCGGTCGCCTTTGCCGATCATCGCTTTCAGACCTGCCTCAAGAAGCCGAGGGGTGAAGACATCCATCCTGGAGCTGGTGGTCGGTCCCGCTGAACCTATTACCTTTCCGGGCGGAGCTGGCGATGGTCCCATATAGTATATTGTCTGACCTTTAAGATCGAATGGAAGCTTTTCGCCCTTATCCAGTGACTGCACCAGTTGTCGGTGGGCAGCATCCCGACCGACATAGATGACACCGGAGATAAGTACAGAAACTCCCGTTTTCAACTTTGCGATGTCTGTGTTACTTATCGGAGAAAGGACTTTTAAAGGTTTTTCTGTCACTACAGCACTACCTCTTTGTGCCGGGCGCTGTGGCACTGCATATTTACTGCTACCGGCATGCTGGCAATATGGGCGGGCATCGTCTCGACGTGGACAGCGAGTGCGGTCACCCTGCCTCCCAGACCACCTGGACCAATTCCCAGGTCGTTAATTTTCTTCATTAATTCCTTTTCTAATGCGGCAGTTTCAGTATCCGGACTTGCTTCTCCGATCTTTCTTAGAAGGGCACGTTTTGCTAATTCCATCACTTTATCCGCGGTGCCACCGATACCTACTCCGACAATCACAGGCGGACAGGGTTTGCCGCCGGCTTCATCAACTGTTTTAACGACGAAGTCGATAATACCCTGTCTTCCTGCACCCGGTGTCAGCATACCAAGCCGGCTCATATTCTCGGCGCCTCCGCCCTTGCACATTACGGTGATTTTAAGATGGTCGCCGGGAACTATTTCAGTGTGGATGACAGGTGGAATATTGTCTTTCGTGTTAACTCGTGCAGAGAAAGGTTGACGGACCATTGATTTACGTAAATAGCCTTTTGTATAACCTTCGCTCACCCCATCAGCAACCGCTTTATTTAAATCGCCTCCGATGATATGTACATCCTGTCCGATTTCGAGGAAGACGACTGCTGTGCCGCAGTCCTGGCATAATGGCAGCGATTCCTCACCGGCAATGCGGGCGTTTTCGAGTAACTGCCGAAGGATTTCTTTTCCGAGGGGTGATTCTTCCTCACGTTCCGCCTTTCTTAATGCTGCCAGTACGTCTTCACCAAGCTCTAAATTGGCAGACTGGCAGAGTTCTTCTACTGCTTTAGTAATTTTACTGGCTTTTATTTCACGCATATTATGCCGTCTTCGCTTCAATAATATTGTCATTCTGAGGTAGCGAAGAATCTCAGGGAGGATGGGCTATCGCCTCCCACCGAGACCCTTCACTATCGTTCAGCGTGACAATGATTACTTCATCTTAGTTTCATTACTCCGATCAGTTCCTGAACTGCTTTGGCAGAATTAGCCAGGGCAGTTTTTTCCTCTTTGGTTAAGTCCAGCCTGACGACTTTTTCGACACCGTTTTTCCCCAGCGTTACCGGCAATCCTAGCGTGGTATCTTCAATCCCATATTCACCATCAACTTTTACAGAGCATATCATGATGCGGCGTTTATTCAGGATTATCGCTTCCGCCATCTCTGCCAGTGCTGCCGAAGGAGCGTAAAAAGCGCTTCCGGTCTTGAGAAGAGCGACAATTTCCGCTCCACCATTTACAGTACGGTCGACGAGTTTCGCGATTTTATCTGCAGACATCAATTTTGTGATTGGTGTCCCCTTAACCATTGTGAGTCGCGGAATAACAACCATACCTTTACCGTGTTCGCCAATTACACACGGTGTGATATCTTCTACCGAAACTTTCAGTTCCTCGGCGATAAACGTAGCTAACCGTGCGCCGTCGAGCACTCCAGATAGCCCCAGCACACGTTTGCGCGGGAATTTACTCTCGTGCAATGCCAGGTACACCATCGCATCGACCGGATTGGTAGCTAGTATGATGACACATCCTGGTGAGTATTTTATGGAGTTTTTCGTGACTTCGCTGATAATTTTCTGGTTAGTAAAGAGAAGGTCGTCGCGGCTCATCCCGGGTTTACGAGCCACTCCCGAAGTTATTATGACTACATCTGAATTCGCCGTTGCTTCGTAGTCATTTGTTCCGCTGATTTTAGAGTTGAAACCTAATATGTTGGACGATTGCTGGATATCGAGGGCCTTGCCCTGGGGCAGACCTTCGATAATATCGACCAGGACAACATCGGCGTAACCTTTTTCTGTGATTCTCTGCGCACATGACGCCCCCACATTCCCCGCCCCGATGACTGTTAGCTTAGCTCGTCCTCTCATTTTCGTACCGCCTTACCTTAAAACTCAAAGGGTATTGTACTTCATAAAAGAGAAAAGGTAAATATGACAAAAAACTTAAAAGTCATATATCAAAAGTCGAAGAGTAAAAACACGGAGTTTTATAATAGGCGAAAAGAGAGAGGGTATTATCCGCCGATCTGGCGCATTGAACGTCCTGTTGGGATATCACCCTCGCTCAGGTGGTGCTGAGCCCGTTTCGAGGCTGCTGCAGATTGAATAACCTGTGCCAGTTCTTCAATTGAGGCACCCCGGCGCAGCGGCTCTTTGATATCGATTTCATCATCGTCCAGCAGGCAAGGTCTCAGTTTACCGTCAGCGGTAAGACGGAACCGGTTACACCCGGCGCAGAAGCATTCTGTAACCGCGCCAATAAAACCCAACGTTCCGTTGGCACCCGGCAGCTTATAATAACGGGCGGGACCGTTGCCCGCGGATGGCTTATGAGGAGTTAGTATCCCGATATTACTTTCAATGCGTCTCATGATCTCCGCCGTCGATATAAGTCCGTTGCCGTGTGAGTTAGAGTTTTCGAAGGGCATATGTTCTATATAGCGAACATGCCAGTCGTCGGTAATGGTTTTTCTGGCAAAGTCTAATATCTCATCCTCATTAATGCCTTTGAGGACAACCATATTAATTTTGACTGGCTGCAGACCGACTTGATTTGCCTCCTGGATTCCAGCCAGTACTTCCGAAAATTTATTTCCCCCGGTTATCTCAAAAAACCGCTTTGGTTTAAGGGTATCCAGGCTGATATTGACTCTTTTCAATCCGGCTTCCTTCAGTTCTTGAGCGTACTTCGTCAGTAACGTGCCATTGGTGGTCAAGGAAACTTCTTCAATGCCAGGGATTTTTACAAGCATCTTAACCAGGTTGCTCAGGTATAGACGTACCAAAGGCTCACCACCGGTAAGGCGTACCTTGGTGACCCCAAGGCTGGCGGCTGCCTGTACAACACGATGTATTTCCTCGTATCGCAGGATATCTTCATGAATGCGGGCTTCGAAGTGCGCAGCTGCACAATAAATGCATCGCAGGTCGCACCTATCGGTCACGGAAATGCGCATATAATCGATGCGGCGGCTGAAAGAATCAACGAGATTAGACATAGAGAATGGGGAAAGCTGAATAGCGGAGTTTTTAATGCATGATGTTAGTTAAATAGAAAATTATTCAGCCTGAACTCTCCCTCCTTTCCAAAATCGGGGGGGCGCAGCCGTTTCCCGCTGCACCGTATCGGTTACCGTCCATAGGTTTTTTACCATTAGGCACGGCAACTCGGAAGGAACTTTTACAGTCCTATATTAAATATAACGTTTTGTGCGTAGACAGTCAATTTGGGAACTTAGAAGCTTGTGTAAGTGAGTAATCTCCCCACCTTGAATTCGTTAAAAAAACAGATCACAAGCACAGAGGCTTGTGCCGACGATACTTTGCGTCCACGTCGAGCAAGCGTCCCTGCTTGCGGCTTTTATATATTTTTACTTGAATCTGTTATTGTTCCACTGTATTATTATCCTCAATATGTCAGACAAAAAATCACCGGAACCAGCAGTTGAAGTCCGGAATGTCTCTTTCTCCTATGGGAAGCTCAAAGTTTTAGATGATTTATCGTTGAACATACCCCGTGGCACAAGTTACGGTCTGCTGGGACCGAACGGCGCCGGGAAGACAACACTTATACGTGTTCTCGTTGGACTGCTGAAAGCGAAACAGGGATCTGTTTCTGTACTCGGTCAAACGCCCACACGCCGCTCTGCATACCTGACCGGCTATATGCCCCAGCAGCATTCACTGTATAATGAGCTGTCAATCGTTCAGAACGTCGATTTTTTTGCCCGGATCTACCTCAGGCAGCCGCGTAATGAGCGTGCCAGGCACGTTGAGGAAGCTGTAAAATTGGTTGGTCTGTGGGAACGCCGCGACGACGGTATTATGAAACTGAGTGGCGGGATGAAGCAGAGAGTCAGCCTGGCGTGCGCAATTGTCCATAACCCACCATTACTTTTCCTCGATGAACCTACCGTCGGTCTGGACCCCGAATTACGCGTTAATTTTTGGGAACACTTCTCCGATTTGAATAAGAGAGGAGTAACAATTGTCATTTCGAGTCACACTATGGATGATGCCGCGCACTGCGACCGCCTGGCTTTTATGCGGAACGGTAAGTTGATTGCTGAAGGCGCCCCGGAAAATTTACGCCAGGCAACCGGGAAGGCGGGAGCTTCTCTTGAGGATGCCTTCCTCTATTTCGTGCGCCGCGGGGAGACCAATTAATGCAAAGTCGGGCAATTACTATCGCCGGCAGGATAATCCGACAGATTGTGCGTGACCACCGTACGCTAGGGCTTATTATTGTCGTACCAAATGTGGTAATGACACTCATCTGGCTGAGTTTTCCAGAGATGCCCGGGATGCTTGATTATATTGCACCGGCGCTGCTCGCGACATTAGCCTTATTTTTCGGATTTCTACTTACTGGGATTAGTTTTCTCAGGGAGCGCTCTCAAGGCACGCTGGAACGGCTGATGGCATCCCCGGTATCCAGGTTAGACATCGTGATTGGCTACTTGCTCGGCTTTTTTCTTTTTGCGCTGCTGCAGACTCTTATAATCGTGCTTTTTACTATCTATGCTCTTGACGTGCAATATAAAGGCGACCTCTGGCAGATATTCGTATTTCAAATAATTGTACTCATTGGAGCCATCAACCTGGGTATATTTATCTCCGCCTTCGCACGTAATGAATTCCAGATGGTCCAATTCATCCCGCTCATTATTCTACCGCAGGTTTTCCTTTGCGGAATTCTGTGGCCTGTTGATCAAATGAACAATGTCCTCCAGTGGATTGCGAAATTTTTACCGCTGACATATGCCGTCGAAGGCTTAAGAGACGTCATGTTGAATGGAAAAAGTTTAACTGAAGTAGGTTTTGACCTGGCTATTCTGGCGGCGTTCGCCGTAGGCATTTCCGTCATTACGGCATTGACACTAAGGCGGAGCGCTGGCAGCTGAACAACATTTTGGCACAGTCCCTCAATATCCTGTGGCGATCTTATTAATTCCAGGTATTATCTCTACGGATTCTTTCTATCCGTCGTCCCAATGCTCTTTCTTATCTGTCATGAATTAAAGGTAGATAAACCACAAAATACGTAGGTGTCCTAATAGATATGCGCAACAATTTGTGTTTTAACATAAGTAGAGTTCGCTGATGTGATTAGCTAAACTCTCAAAATATGTTGACAAAGGAGAAAAATATATGATGTGGGACTGGGATTGGCACAGCTGGACCTGGGGCATGGGACTCATGATGTTTTTGATGGTAGTCTTCTGGAGCGTGGTTGTCGGTTTTATTGTGTGGCTGATTGTCAGGTTGACGAAACGGACTACCGGGGGAAGTACCGAGGAAAAACGGACGGCAATTGACATTGCCCGCGAACGTTACGCAAAAGGAGAAATAACCAAGGAGCAGTTCGATCAGATCAAGAAAGACCTATCTTAAGACGCCCGTTTGATAAAAGGATAGATTCATGAATCACGATGAACACATACGGCATATGGAACACCAGATGCCTCAGTCCAGCATGCCACCGATGAAAAGTTCTGGGTCCCAATCAAAACATGCTGAGCACGCCGGCGGTATGAAGGGCATGAGTGAAAGTGAACACCATGAAATGATGATTGCTGATTTTCGCCGGCGCTTCTGGGTATCACTTATTCTTACCTTGCCGATATTATTACTATCGCCAGTGGTACGAAAGCTTATTGGTCTGGAAAATGTGTTGAGCTTCTCCGGAGACTCTTACGTACTTTTTGCTCTGTCTTCCGCCGTCTACGTTTATGGAGGCTGGCCTTTCTTAAAAGGAATCTTCGACGAGATCCGTTCAAAATCTCCAGCCATGATGACGCTTATCGCGTTAGCAATCACGACCGCCTACGTCTACAGCAGCGCCGTAGTCTTCGGGCTTAAAGGAGATGTTTTTTTCTGGGAATTAGCTACTCTGATCGACGTGATGCTGCTCGGGCACTGGCTTGAGATGCGTTCGATCGCCGCTGCCTCGTCTGCCCTCGAAGCGATGGTAAGATTAATGCCCTCCGAAGCGCACAAAGTCATGCCTGATGGTGCGATGAAAGATGTGGCAATTAATGAGCTAGCCGTAGGCGATAGAGTATTGATTAAACCTGGAGAGAAAATGCCGGCTGACGGGATGGTCGTTGACGGTGAGACTTCAGTGGACGAGGCGATGCTGACAGGAGAATCCGTTCCTGTGCCCAAGCAGTCGGGCGCCAGTGTAATCGGCGGCTCGGTAAATGGCGAAGGCTCGATCACTGTTGAAGTGAAACGGACCGGAGCCGATTCTTATTTGGCACAGGTAACCGAACTTGTAAGAACAGCTCAAGAGAGCAAGTCCCGAACTCAGAACCTGGCTAATCGGGCAGCTCTTGTGCTGACGATTGTGGCTCTTGTTGTTGGGGGAATCACCCTAATCGTGTGGGTGGCGGTATTGGGGAAAGATTTTGTTTTCGGGCTTTCCCGCATGGTGACCGTAATTGTGATTGCGTGCCCTCATGCGTTGGGATTGGCAATTCCGCTCGTAGTTGCAGTTTCTACCTCGTTATCGGCTCGAAGCGGCCTCCTGATAAAAAATCGTGATGGATTCGAGCGCGCAAGAAACATCCAGGCAGTCCTTTTTGACAAGACCGGAACTCTGACGCAGGGAAAGTTTGGCGTCACAGACATTATTACCTTGAATGGCAGGGTAACCCAGGAAGAATTGTTAAAATATGCCGCCTCTATCGAAACCCATTCTGAACACCCAATTGCCAGGGGAATAGTTGCCTCTTCTCATGGAACTGTACCCGTTGAAGGATTCAAATCAATTCCAGGGAAAGGCGCGCAGGGCAAAATTGACGGCAAATTTGTGATGGCAGTGAGTCCGGGCTATTTAAAAGAAATTAACATATCTGCCAGCGAAGAACGTCTTGAGAAGCTAGCTTCACAGGGTAAAACGGTGATATTTGTACTTATCGATGGGCAGCTAACCGGCGCAATCGCTCTGGCCGATATTATTCGACCGGAATCAAAGCAGGCGATATCACAGCTAAAAGAAATGGGAATAAGATGCATGATGATTACCGGAGATAACAGGCAGGTAGCGAAATGGGTGGCTGATGAAATAGGTCTGGATGAATATTTTGCGGAAGTCCTGCCCGAAAAAAAAGCCGAGAAAATAAAAGAGGTGCAGTCCAGGGGCATGAAGGTAGCAATGACCGGCGACGGCGTCAATGATGCGCCTGCACTGGCTCAAGCGGATGTCGGCATAGCAATTGGAGCTGGCACTGACGTTGCGGTAGCCACCGCGGATGTCGTCCTCGTCCGCAGCAATCCGCTTGATGTCGTGTCTATAATCAAGCTCTCCCGGGCGACCTATAAAAAGATGGTGCAGAATCTAGCCTGGGCAACCGGGTACAACGTGGTGGCTATTCCGCTGGCGGCAGGGGTAGCTTACAGCGTGGGAATCCTGCTCGATCCGGCGCTCGGGGCAGCTTTAATGGCGGTGAGCACTATTATCGTGGCTATTAACGCACGATTTTTAAAGGTTGAAAGATAATACTAATTGGAGTATCAAGTACTACAGCGTTTGACCAAGCTATACACAGTCGCTTAATTGACTTATGCCAAAGGAGGTCCTCATGAACACTTCTACACAACCTCCCGGGGAAAAAGGGGGAAAAACTATTCCTGATTCTCCCGAAAGAACCGAAACGCAAACTGGAAATCAGATCGGTTATCAATTCACATGGCACTGGCATGTGCTGCTGGGACACTTCCCAACCGCAGCTTTCTTAGGTTCCTATGCATTTATGATCCTGCACTTGATTACAGAAACAACCTGTTTCGAGTTGTCTGCTTTTATCGCCCTGATATCCGGCGCTGCGCTAATGCTCCCTACTACAATTTCAGGTTGGATTACCTGGAAGAAGAAATATAAGGGAGCTAGAGGAAAGATTTTTATAAATAAGATACGAATTGCTTTTGCCATATTAACAATTAGTATCATGTTGGTGGTATACCGCGTTCTATTTATTACCGAAAATTTAGACATCTTTCATAACCTCTGGCACTTTTTCTATTTCACTGGCTCTACTTTGTTATTTATAGGAGCCTTAACAGAGGGTTACTTTGGCGGCCGGCTCAACCACAGATGATGAGACTTATATTTAAACGTCGATTGCTAAGTGTTAGCCTGTGCCATTCAAAGATCTGCTAACCGTTAAAAACCGTACTCCGTTTATGTCAAAGACGGTTCAGGATGATAACAGGAATGTAGAAGACCATTACGCCTGTTAGTTTCGATATGTTGTGATTCGATGGGCTTTTGATAACGTCCTCGCAGCCCCGTCGTCACAAGCCTCCGTGCTTGTGATTAATTAAATCCACAAAATCTTCTTGATTTTCCGCCGCAAGCAGGGACGCTTGCTCGACGAACTGACCTCGCTGAATAAGGAGTCTGCCTACAGCGGACGAAGTGGTAAAATCTTGCCGACTTAATGGATTCGCTGAAAGACAAATAGTAAATCCAAATCATGCGTCTATTTAACATCTGATTTGTGCTACAATATCCTCAACAATCGTTGGGGGCTAGGCGGTGAGTCCAATCAAAGCCATCATTCTGGTGGGAGGGCAGGGCACAAGGTTGAGACCCTTGACCTGCAATACTCAGAAGTCGATGGTGCCCGTTCTCAATATCCCTTTTTTAGAGCATGTTATCCGCAACCTGAAAGCACACAACATTACCGATATTATCCTTGCGCAACATCACCTTGCAGCGTCGATGGTCCAATATTTCGGAGATGGCAGTCGAATGGGAGTCCGATTGACGTATGTAATGGAAGATTTTCCCCGCGGTTCTGCTGGCGCCGTCAAGAATGCTGAAAAGTATTTAAGCGATACATTTTTTGTTTTAAACGGCGATATATTTCATAACCGCGACTTCTCGGATATGCTGGCTTTCCATCGATATCATAAAGCATTGGCAACAATCGACCTTGCCCCTGTGGAAGACCCGACGATATACGGGATGGTGGATACCGAAGCTGATGGAAGGGTAAAACGGTTTATCGAAAAACCTGACCGTAAAAATGTCACCACTAATTTGATAAACGCGGGCACGTGGATTTTTGAGCCTGATGTGCTGAAGCTTATTCCCGCGGACATCAAACACTCATTTGAACGAGAAGTCTTTCCTGCAATGATACGCGATAAAAAACCGTTGTATGCCTACGCATCCTACCATTACTGGATGGACATAGGGACTCCGGAAAAGTACCTTCAACTTCACCGCGACCTGCTAAATAATAAATGCGATGGATATACATTCGCGCGCGGCGTACTTATTGCCGAAAACTGCCAGATCCATCCGAGTGCGCAACTTAGCGGCAGGATTATCATGGGAAACAATACCGTAGTGGAGGCGGATGCCAAATTAACAGGTCCGCTTGTGATTGGTATGGGTTGCCGTATCGCTCAAAATGCAACGGTTGAGGACTCCATTGTCTGGGATAATGTCACAATCGGCGAGCATTCTGTATTGTCCGGTTGTGTGATTGCCAACGACTGCCGGATTGGGAAAAGAAATTATCTACAGGCCTCTGTATTGGGTGATCACATTTCTTTAGCCGATGGTTCGCGGACTGAAAAAGGGGCAAGAATTTTCCCAGAGAACGCCGGTTAAATATTCGTAATCATTTATCATTTTCACACCAGAAAACAATATTAGTAAATGTTGAAGTTAATTCTTCTAAAGCCACCCTCACACTACCCTCTTACTCGACGATTCACAGTTCGAGTATTTTTCACCTTGTTAGTTTAGTGATGACCGATTGAATCGTATCATCGGCTAGTTTCGAGCCTTTGGTTAGCAGGTCAGTCATCTCATCAGTGGTCACTTTCACAAAAGACAGATCTTTGATAGCCCGGAGATTAATTTGGACGTTGAGACTGGCTGCCACAAGAGCAGCCTTCAGAAAGACAACGCCACATCCAATGTCGGAGATGGCAAGCGTCGAGCCGATTTGACCCATTCTGTGATGTATCTTGATACCCTCACATGATTTCCGCATGATTTCCATTGGTACTGAACACGCGGCTTTCGAACAAGTCTCAATGGCTTCCTCTTTAGTCTTGGCTTGCTCTGGGGTGGTCTTTGACAAGCCATAAGCCTGAGACAGCGGCTCGAAAACTTCTGCATCCTTTTCCACGAGCGTTTCTAGCTCGGATATTAGCATCTCACCTTTGGCAATAAGCTCCACTACCTCGTGCTCTACGTCTGCGTATTTCTTCTTGCCAACTGTAAGGTTGCCTACCATGTTTGAAAGTGCGACACCCATGGCTCCTCCCATGGCGGCCGCTCCTCCACCTCCAGGGACTGGCATTCTTGATGCGAGATCGCTGATGAAATTCCTGCACGACTTGTCCAACATTATCATTACGTGACCTCCCCGTTCGAGTATTTTGTCAGCAAAAGTGGAAATAATAGGTTCACCCTTGAACGACAAACAGAGATACTACCTGCTCCCGCGCGCTTAGATTATATCACTTCATGCAGGTAGTGGAGGCGGATGCCAAACTAACAGCAGCGTTCATGAGAGTCCTTGATTCGTTTGAAACGATGTACAACCAATTTGCTTGACAGCCTGACAACGGCGCATTAAATTATTGACATGCCATTTGAAGACATTAAGAGATCAATTAGCCCTGAGGTATTAAGCCACCGAACTGGAAGAATTAGAAAAATTCTCGAGGAACAAGGCGCCTGCTGCACTGGATTTGCTGATATTTCAAGACTAGGATTACCAATTACGCAAAGATTTCCCTTTGGGATTTGTTTTGGTATTCGTCATGATGATGAAATCGTCAACCAACTTCCAAACGATGAGCTATGGATAAAGATGAGTTCATTGCTGACAGAAAAAGCAAGCCATATATATCAGATCATTCAAAAACTACTGGATTCTTGGGATTATCACTACACGCGAGTCCCATCCACCACACGAATTGATGAACTACCTGAACCGGGTGAGGAGCTTCCACAAAAGACCATCGCAACCCTGGCGGGACTTGGATGGATTGGAAAGTCAACACTCCTTGTTAATCCAATATTTGGACCAAGAATCAGGCCGGGGGCTCTCCTTACAGATATGCCATTGGAAACAAATGTACCAATAATTCAAGGCAATTGTGGAGATTGTAGAGCCTGCGTAGACATATGTCCCATTGGGGCAATTAAAGGAAATGACTGGTCTCAAGCAACCCCTAGAAATGAATTGTTTGACGTTTCGAAATGCTACAATTACCGGTGGAGCCAAAAAGTCGCTTTGGGGCGCAGACTAGAGTGTGGCCTATGCCTAAAAGTGTGTCCAGTAGGCAATAAATAGAACAAGTTAAAAATACCTTCATATCTATTCTTTCCACGCTCATTTCGAACCAAAAAATGCCGGGTATCGTAATTCCTTCCGAAAACTGATAGCTGACTGCTGTTGTTCTAGTTCAGATAGATAGGTGACACTTTATAATAGTGTCATGAACATAAGAAGCGTCCTGGTTCCCGGTAGCATCACCGTAGGGAAACGGATAGCAAACATCTCTGCCGAAGCAAACAAACGGTTGAAGTGGTTTGATTACTATGACAGGGTGGGGCGGAATGCCCGTCTTACCTGCCGGCAT
>Ga0315281_10001901_pt1 | contig 31067 bp, 28 predicted proteins | sample YL17G07_0_MG_FD_204540 | JGI IMG/M metagenome (GOLD analysis project Ga0315281, IMG submission 204540) | Sediment microbial communities from Yellowstone Lake, YNP, Wyoming, USA - YL17G07_0 | ecosystem: Environmental > Aquatic > Freshwater > Lake > Sediment | place: USA: Wyoming | collected...
CAAGGTCAGGGCGCCCGCGCGCCGACCCGGACAGCCTAGCGGCGCGCGCGGGGAAAAACAACGCACGGCCAACGACGGCCAACGGCGAGGAGACCGCGGCGGCGTTGGCGGCGCGATGCTGGCGAGCGCGACCGCGGCCCGGATTCCAGGGCTGGCGATCGCTCCGTTCTGTAGGCAATTTGAGGGACGGGCCACTAGCCGAAGCGTGACACCCGGCGCCGCACCCACACCAGCAGCAACAGCGCCGGCAGGGCGAGCGCGTTGAGCGCGGAGGCAAAGTAGACGCTGGCGGCGGGGTCGCCCGTATGGTCCAGCATCCAGCCCGCCAGGGCCGGCAGGAACGTCTGTCCCAGGTAGGTGAAGGTAAAGAAGATGCCGAACCCGATGGCGCGGCTCTGGGGCCGCAGCACGGCGCCGGGCAGCGCGTTTACCGGCCCGGCGGGCAGCCCCCCCACGACGCCGATGGCGAGGAACAGGGGCACCAGCGCGGAGGCCCCCGGCACGGCCAGCAGCAGCGCCGCCAGGCCCGCGCTGCCCGCCAGGATCACCGCCAGGGGCCGCCGCGAACGGTCGGCGAGGAGTCCCCCCAGGATCGTGGAGGCGATCATCACCCAGGAGACGGTGCTCACCAGGAAGCCCGCCTGCACGATGCCTGAGCCCCGCGCCACCAAGAACGCCGGCGCGAAGCCGATGAACACGCTTTGGCCGACCGCCACGAACATCCGCACCAGCCCGGCGCTGCTCGCCAGCAACGCCTCCCCCAATCCGATCGCCGCGCGCCAGGAGGTCGCGGCCTGTGCGGCGGCGCCTGTCGAGGGCGGGGAGCGGTACCAACGCGCCACCGCCAGCAGCGCCAGCAGGCTTACGGCGGAGACGCTGAGCGCCGCCGCCTGCCAGCCCCAGCGCAAACCGAGCCCGCCCAGGGTGGCCAGTGCCAGCGCCATGCCCACGGGCCAACTGGTGGCCACCAGCCCGGTGGCGGTGGAAAGCTCCCGGCCCGAGAACCAGTCGGCCGCCATCTTGTAAAGGATGACGTTGAGGAAGGCGGAGCCCATGCCGCTCAGCAGGCGCCCAGTGGCCGCAAGGGCAAAGCCGTGGCTCAGGCCGAAGACCACGCCTCCGGCGGTCATCAGGGCCAAGCCGATCAGCGTCAGCCGCCGATCCCCGATCCACAGCCCCAGGTAGCCGCCCGGCAGGGCCAGCACGATGCCCGGCAGCATGAACAGCCCGATCAGGATTCCGCCCTGGGTGTAGTTGATCCCCAGGTCGGCCACCAGCAGCGGCAGCAGCGCCCCCACGGCGATGAAGTGCACGGCCATGGAGGTGCGCGCGAAGAACAGCAGGGCCAACATCCGCCAGCGAATCATGGCTGGGGCGACCTTGGCGCGCGCGGGTACAAGGTGGGGCCGGCGAAGACCGAGCGCGCCATCAACGCTTCCCTGCGCGCTGGCGCGGGCGGAGCGCCCGAGTGGCCGGCTCGGCGCGGCCGGCTGCGATCCGCCGGTTGCCCGTCGTGAGAATCTTCCCCAGTTCCACCACCTCCTGAGTCTGCTCCGAGCTATCGCAGCCCTGGAGCGCCGCCCCGGCTTGGCCTGACTTCGCGACGACAAGCGGCTCTTGCCACCCATCCCAGTGGCGGACGAACTCCGCGGCGTGGGCTCCCAGCCAGCGGATCGGTCTATTGCGGCTGGACCCGTTCATGTGCGCTCTGACCGTGTTGAGGTGAGCGCGGATCTTGTCCGTCTTTGGATCATGGGTCAATGGGTGCAAGAGTTCCCTCACCCCATCGGGTCCATGAGCACGCCAGGATTGAGCACTCCGGCGGGGTCCAGCGTCTTCTTGACCGCCCGCAGGGCCTGGGCGAAGAGGTCCGGCCGCTGGCGGTCGTACCAGGGGCGGTGGTAGCGGCCCACGGCGTGGTGGTGAGTGATGGTGCCGCCCAGGCGCAGCACGGTCTCAGAGGCAGCCGCCTTGATCTCCGCCATCATCTCCAGCTGGCTCCCGCGCTTGCCGAGGGCGGTGATGGAATAGTAGGGCGCGGGTCCGTCCGGGTAGGCGTGGGTGAAGCGGCAGGTGACCAGCCCCTGGCCGCACACCTCGTTGACCACCCGCTGCGTGGTCTCCATCACCTCCCGGTGGAAGGCGGGGAAGCGCTCCCAGGTGATGGCCGTCTCGAAGGTCTCGGAGATCAGCCCCAGGCCCACCAACACGTCCCGCAGGTAGGGCATGCGGATGAAGGCGTTGCGCCAGGCGGCGGCTTCGTCCGGCTGAGCGGCGGGCTCGCCCGGGCCGCCGGGAACCCTGGCGCGTTGGTCCGGCGGAGGCGGGGCGCTGCCGCCGTGGTCGCGCGCCAGTTCCAGCGCGCGGGCCAGCCAGGCGTCCAGGGGGTGGTCGGCGGACTCGAAGCCCAGCACCATCACGGCGTGGGTGCCGTCGGAGACGCCGTTGAAGCGGGCCTCGTTGGGGTCCAGGATGCGCACGTTGGCCGGGAACAGTCCGGCCTGGCTGATGGCCCGCACGGCCTGGGCGGCGGAGAGGAAGTCCGGAAACTTGACGGAAGCGCCCGCGCGGAACGTGGGCCGGTCTTGCAGGCGCATCCACGCCGAGGTGATGATGCCGAGCGCGCCCTCCGAGCCGATGAACATGCGGTCGGGACTGGGCCCGGCGCCGGAGCCTGGCAGGCGGAAGGACTCCGCGGTCCCGCGGGGCGTGACCACCCGCAGGCTCTCCACGAAGTCGTCAATGTGGGTATAGAGCGTGGCGTAGTGTCCTCCGCTGCGGGTGGCGATCCAGCCGCCCAGGGTGGAGAACTCGTAGGACTGGGGGTAGTGCCGCAGGGTGAGGCCGTGAGGCTTCAGGGCGGCGTCCAGGGCCGGGCCGTAGATGCCCGCCTCGATGCGCGCCGCGCGGGAGGTGCGATCCACCTCCAGCACCCGGTTCAGGTGCTGCAAGTCAATGCTTACCGCGCCGGCGTAGCCCGCGCCGACATCCGGCTCCACGCCGCGCACCACGCTGGAGCCGCCGCCGTAGGGAATCGCCGCGATGCGCGCGCCGCTGCACCAGTCGAGCAGCGCCGTCACGTCGGCCTCCGTGCGGGGGTAGGCCACCCAGTCCGGCGCGGGGGAGAAGTCCCGCCGGTACGCCCGCACCACATCCTGGAATCCCTTGCCGTAGGTGTGGCCCGCGCGCTCCAGCGGCGCCTGACTGCACAGTTCCTCCAGCGCGGCGGGCGGTTTGACGCGCGGCGGGCGCAGGGCGATTTCCTCGATCCGCGGCGGCGGCTGGTGGTCGAGTCCCGTGACGCCGTAGCGGCGCTCGATCACTTGGATCAGCCCGCGGATCTCCTGCGGCTTCAGGTCCTGCTCCTCCACGCCCCAGCCCCAGAACTTCCGCGTTGCCATGCGTCTCCTCCGTGTGACCCTGCTCAATCGCAGCCAACCGCTCCCGGTCCCGGAGACCCGGGCGGGCAGCGCGGCGCCCCACGCCCGCTGTGACGCCGCGGGGCGGCGTCAAGTCGTTCGTGGCCCTCGGTTCACCGCTCGCCTCAGGCTCCCGCCCCGCCCAACAGTTCGTCCAGGGGCGGCAGCAGGGCCAGGGAGCGCGGGCGGCGCTCCAACTGATGGATCAGGTGCCCGGTGACGACGGCTTCCAACTCGTGCAGGGCCAAGCGCGTGGGCCGCGGCGTGGCGCCGCCGGGGTCGCCGCGCCAGGCGGCCAGGAAGGCCAGGCTCCCGGCGGAGAGCTCCAGCAGCCCTCCCTCCGCGCCCCGGCAGGCCGGGCAGCACACGCCCGCCGCGGTCAGGTCCGCCTGATGGGCCGCCCCCGCCACCAGGCGCAGGCGGCCCTGCTCCCGGTGGTAGATGCGCGCGCCGCAGCGGCAGCAGGCGTGCCAGTTGAACGCCAGGCCGAGCGCCTGCATGAAGTCCAACTCGTAGCCCAGGCGGATCAGGGCCAGCGCCTCTCCCCCCTCCGCCGCGCAGATGCGCTCCAGCGCGCCGCAAAGCAGCAGGTAGAAGCGCTCGGCTTCCGTGGGCGGGATGGTGCACAGGTGCGCCAGTTCCGCCGCGTAACCCGCCAGCAGCAGCTTGCGGTAGTCGTGTTGCAGGAACAGATACGGCGGCCGGGGATCGCACTTGCGGATGGACACCAGGTCGCCCGCCGCCCGCTCGACATAGTGCATCACGCCTTGGGTGAAGGGCTCGAAGCTGCCCACGCCGCGCCCGGCGATGCGCTTGCTGCCCTTGACGACGCCCTTCATGCGGCCCCGGTCCCGCGCGAGGAAGGTCACCAGCAGGTCGCTCTCCTGAAGGTCCTGGCCCTTCAAGATCACGCAATCCGAGGAGACGAGCTTCATGGTCGCATCCGGCAGGGCGCGGGGCGTGACGCTCCCCGCTGGGGACGCTCGGCGCGCCGAGCGCCAAGCCGGACAGCGGGCGGGGCGGGGCCCCTACCCATCCGCGCCATCCCGCTTTTCCGCGGCCTGCTAAGCGCGGGCCGCGGCCATCTCCTCGGCGCAGCGGGCGTAGGCGGCGATCATGGCGTGAATGTCGGCATCGCTGTGGGCGTCCGAGATGGCCCCGCCGTGGAACAGAAACACGCCGTGGTTGCGCAGGCGGGCCGCCAACTCCTTGCGCCACTCGTGGTGAGTGTTCTCCACCACGTCGCGCATGTTGCGCACGGGCAGGCCCTTCTCCTTGACGAAGTGCACCTCCTGGAGGGAGCCGATGCGGTTGACGAACACGGGCAGCCCGGCGGCGTCGAAGGCGTCCTCCACGCCGCGGCAGAAGCGCTGGTTCTTCTCCGCGATGGCCGGGTAAATGCGCGCGGCGTCGGCCTTCAGCCGGTCCAGCGTGGCGGCCCCGGCGATCATGGTCAGGGGGTTGCAGGAGTACGTGCCGCCGCCGATGATGACCCGCTCGCGCTTGGGCACCTGGCGCCGCACGCTGCTGATGTCCATCACCTCCGCCCGGCCCGCGATGGCCCCCACGGGCATGCCGCCGCCCAGCACCTTGCCCAGGGTGGTCAGGTCCGGCATGACGCCGAAGAGCCCCTGCGCGCCGCCCAGGCCCAGCCGGAAGCCGGTGATCACCTCGTCGAAAATCAACACGGCGCCGCGCTTGCGGGTTTCCTCCCGCAGGAACTTGAGGTAGTCCGGCTGGGCGGGCAGGAAGCCAGCCGACCCCAGCGCCGGCTCCAGGATGATGCCGGCCCAGTCGTCGCCCGCCTCGCGGATGGCCCGCGCGGTGTCCTCGATGTCGTTGAACTGCACGGCGCGGGTGTAGCGCTCCACCCCAGGCAGCAGGCCCTTGCCCTCCGCACCGATGAACTCCGGCAGGGTCACGTCCACCATCAGGTCCGTGTTGGCCCCGTGCCAGCCGCCCACCATCTTCAGGATCACGTTGCGGTTGGTGAAGCCCCGCGCCAGCCGCACGGCATACATGGTGGCCTCGGTGCCCGAGGAGCAGAAGCGCACCCGCTCCGCGCTGGGCACCAGCTCCACCACCCGCCGCGCCAGCTCCACCTCATGCTCCATCGCCAAGCCCACGTGCAGGCCGTTGTCCAGCGCCTCCCGCACCCGCCGCACGATCTCCTCCGGCGCGTGGCCCAGAATGGCGTCGTAGTGCGCCATCCACAAATCGTAATACGCATTGCCGTCCGCGTCCCAGATGCGGGACCCCTTGGCCCGCGTGAAGTACAGCGGATAGGGCGCGTGGAAGCGCTGGTTGTGGCTGATGCCGCCGGGGACGTAGCGCTGCGCCTCCTCGTTCAACCGGCGGGAGCGCGGCGTGGCCTGCTCGTAGCGGGCCAGATAGTCGTCCGCCTTCCGCGGAGCCGGTTCGGGGTGCGGGTGCTTCATGGATTAGCTCGCTTGCGGGATACCATCCGGACGAAGACCACGCCGGCCTTGCCCAGCACACGGCAAGGGTCGCAATCACCCCATCCGCCTGGTGAACGCGGGCCGGCAACTCGCGGGCAGCGTAGCATACCCCCCTCCCCAAGACCAAGGGCGACACGCCCGGCGGCGGGACAGCCGCTGCATTTCGCGCAGGTGGACCCATCGAAGAACGAAGCCCAGCCGATCCAAAAGTCTGACGGTTTGGCTTGCCAAGTTCAAATTTATGTCTTATACGTTTGTTAATATCCGATCTTTCCAGCGCCGGTGGGACCCATGGACGCGGGCCGGACAGATCGGAGTGAGTCGCGGCATGGGGAAGCGCCGACGAGCGTGCGGCTGACTTCCCCGAGGGGGACGGCAGCCAAGGCAGGTCTGAGCCGCTGTAGGAAAGAAAAGAAAGGCCCAGCACATTCGATTTTTCAAGGAACCTTTCTTGGATTGTTTCGTTGAAATAGCGACATGGAATCTCAGACCCGTATTGACCCGGGTGATGGGTCAGACGGGTCCAACCGCAAAAAGGGAGCTGCGCGGGGTTTCCGCGGTACCCGTTGCGCAGCAGCGGAGAACCATGGAGGGAGGCATGCACGACAGGCCACATGCGGTAGACACCCAGTTTGCCTCAGGGGCGCGCTGATGGAAAAAGAGAACGCCATCGGCAGGCCCGATCCCAAGACCCTGCTGGAAGAAACCCGCCAAGCGTTGCGGGTGGAGTATCTGCGCGCGCTGCCCGGCAAGATCGAGAGCATCGCCGCCCTGGTGGACAAACTGGGCGCCGAGCCGGAAAACCGCGAGGAATTCGACCGGTTCCAGAGCGAAGTGCATAGCCTCGCCGGGACCTCCGCGCTGTACGGGTTCGCCGGCCTGAGCGCGGCGGCGCGGGTGCTGGACCTCGATCTGCTGGAGCGGTCGCGCAGCGGCCGGCCGAGCCCGCCGCCGGAGGCCGAACTGCGGCGGACGCTGCTGGCCCTGCGCCGGGCGCTGGCAGCGCTGGGGTAGGTGCGGCGCTGGGGCGGTACTGCCCTGCCGGAGCAGCTCCGGCGCCTTGCGTCCCCGGCCCATCGGCCCGCGCACTGGCCGTGCTTCCCCCAAGCGGCACGCGCAGCACCTCCCGCACGTTCCGCCGCCTGCGCCGGCCCGCATGGGTTCGGCCAACGCCCCCTCCGCGCCACGTTCCCGCATAGGATTCCCGGGGCGTCAAGATTGCAGTTCCCTTCTACTGGCGATCCGTGCCATAATTGACGGTTTATTGAATCCTGTGCCCCGGGCCTGGAGACGCAAACCCGCGCCCGGTCCGGCACGCCGCCGCCAGCAAGGATCGCCCCAGTGAGTGACCGCAGCCACATCCGCAACGTCGCCATCATCGCCCACGTTGACCACGGCAAGACCACCTTGCTCGACGGCGTGCTGAAGCAGACCCACGCCATTGAGTCCCGCAAGGACCTGGGCGAGCAGATCATGGACAGCAACGCCCAGGAGCGCGAGCGCGGCATTACCATCCTGGCGAAGAACACAGGCGTGCCGTACGGGGACCACTTCATCAATATCGTGGACACTCCTGGCCACGCCGACATGGGCGGCCAGGTTGAGCGCGTGCTGAACATGGTGGACGGCGCCCTGCTGCTGGTGGACGCCTTCGACGGCCCCATGCCCCAGACGCGCTTCGTGCTCAGCCGGGCGCTGGCCATGGGCCTCAAGCTGATCGTGCTGGTCAACAAGATTGACCGCCCCGGCGCTCGCCCGGCGGAAGTGCTGAGCGCCGTCTATGACCTGTTCATCGAGCTCGGCGCCAACGACGAGCAGTTGGAGTTCCCGGTGCTCTACACCTCCGCCAAGCTGGGCTATGCCCTGCAGGCGCCGGAGGACCAGCCCAAGGACCTGACGCCGCTGCTGGACAGCATCGTGGCCAACGTGCCGGCCCCCAGGGGCGATCCCAACGGCCCGTTCCAGTTCATGGTCAGCACCGTGCAGTATGACCGCTACCTGGGCCGGCTGTTGATCGGGCGCATCCTGCGGGGAGCGGTTTCCGTCGGCATGCCGGTCGCTCACATCCCCCTCCATCACGAGCCGATTCTGGGCAAGGTGAGCCACCTCTTCACCTTCCGCGGCCTGGAGCGCATGCCGGTGGAGCGCGCGGAGACCGGCGACATTATCGCCTTGGCGGGCCTGGCCGACGCCACCGTGGGCGATACCCTTGCGGACCCCAAGTTCCCGGAGGCCCTGCCCGGCATCTCCATCTCCCAACCCACCGTCAGCATGATCTTCAAGGTGAACGATTCGCCCATCTGCGGCACGGAGGGCAAGTTCGTCACCAGCCGCCACGTGCGGGAACGGCTCCAGCGCGAGCTTCTCTCCGACGTGGCGCTGAAGGTGGAGGACGGCGACGGCCCGGACGAGTTCCGCGTCTCCGGCCGGGGGCTGCTTCACCTCGGCATCCTGATCGAGAACATGCGGCGCGAGGGCTTCGAGTTCGCCGTCTCCCGTCCCCAGGTGATCTTGCGGGAGGAGAACGGGCAGAAGCTCGAGCCGGCAGAGGAGTTGATCATTGACGTCCCGGAGGCATCCCAGGGCGCCGTGATGGAGGCCCTGGGCCGCCGCAAGGGGGAGCTGAAGGACATGACCCCCAGCGGCAGCGCGCGCAACCGCCTGCGCTACCTGATCCCTACCCGCACGCTGATGGGCTTCGGCTCGGAATTCCTTACCATGACCCGCGGCGAGGGCATCATGACCCATGCCTTCTCCGAGTACCAACCCTACAAGGGCGCGCTGCGGACCCGCAGCCGGGGCGTTATCATTTCCATGGACCAGGGCGAGTCGGTGGCCTACGCCATCTGGCAGCTCCAGGACCGCGGCGCCTTCATCATCCCTCCCCACTTCAAGGTGTACGAGGGCATGATTGTGGGCCTGCACAACAAGGACAACGACCTGGTGGTCAACGTGCAGCGCAAGAAGCAGATGTCCAACGTCCGCTCGGCCAACAAGGACGACGCCATCACCCTGGTGCCCCACATCAACTTGAGCCTGGAACAGGCCCTGGAGATGATCGAGGACGACGAGTTGGTGGAGGTGACGCCGGAGTCCATTCGCCTGCGCAAGCGCATCCTGAACGAGTCCGAGCGCCGCACGTGGGAAAAGCGCAACAAGGCCAGCTAATGACCGCTGCATAAGAAATGTCCGCTCGTTCGTCCGCAAACCCGCACTGGGCTTGGTTTCGCGGCATGGAGCGTGGGACATTACTAACGCGGTTGTCATTAGCGCCGGATCGCGGACGTATCGGGCGGCGGCGGCTCCGCGGTCGCTGGGCGTGACGCCAACGCCTCGGTCCGCGTGAGCGCGAGCAGGGTCAGTCGCGGCGCCCCACCAACCCGGACCCCGATCCGTAGCCTGCTAATGGCCGTTGTGGTTGCCGGAGATTCGCGCCCGCTCCCGGCGGATCATGTCATCGCGCACCTGGTTGAGGTGCGTGCTGAGGCCCACCGGGTAGATGTGCGGAAACTCCAGCCGCTTGTGGCTGTCGTCCAGCAGCGCCAACTGGGCGATGGTGCGCGCCTGGATCTCCGGCAGCGCGGGCCGGCGGTACACCAACCGCCCGCGCTCGAAGATCGGCTGCAAGAGCGGCTCGCGCCGCGGATAGCGCCGCACCGTCTTGGTCTTGGTGTTGTCGTTGGGGTCCACGATCTCCGCCACCCGGGCGATGTCCTCGTCCACGTCCACGATCGCATCGGCCATGAAGCGCCCACCCTCGTCGGCGTAGCGGTGGACCTGGTGGATGCCCGGCACGCTGATCTTGGAACGCTGCTCGGAGAGCTTGAGCTTGTACTGCCAGCGGCGGTCCGCGGCGGAGCGCACCGCCGCCAGCTTGTAGACCCCGGAGAGCGCCGGGTCGTCGTAGGCGGTGACGAGCTTGGTGCCCACGCCCCAAACGCTGATGCGCGCGCCTTGATCCTTCAGGGAGCGGATGACGTACTCGTCCAATTCGTTGCTGGCCAGGATCGCCGCGGCGGGGAACCCGGCCTCGTCCAGCATGCGCCGCGCATGGATGGAGAAGTAGGCCAGGTCGCCGCTGTCCAGCCGCAGGCCGATGATCTCGTGCCCGCGCTCCCGCAGGCCCTGGGCCACCGTGATGGCGTTCTTGATGCCGTTGAGCGTGCCGTAGGTATCCACCAGGAACAGGCAGTTGTCGGGCATGGCGCGGGCATACGCCTCGAACGCCTCCAGCTCGCTGTCGAAGGCCATCACCCAGCTATGGGCGTGGGTGCCGTAGACGGGAATGCCCAGCAGCTTGCCCGCCAGCACATTGGAGGTGCCCTGGCAGCCGCCCACGAAGCAGGCGCGGCTGGCCGACAGTCCGCCGTCGAAGCCCTGGGCGCGGCGCAGGCCGAAGTCGATCACCGGCTCGCCCTTGGCCTCGATGCAAATCCGGGCGGCCTTGGTGGCGATCAGGCTCTGGAAGTTGAGCGTATTGAGCAGCAGGGTCTCCAGCAGTTGCGCCTGAAGGATCGGGCCCTCCACCCGCACCAGCGGCTCGGCGGGAAAGACCGGCGTGCCCTCCGGCACGGCCATCACGTCGCAGGCGAAGCGCAGTTCCTCCAGGTAGCGCAGGAAGCGCTCCTCGAAGAGCGGGTGGTCGGCGCGGTCGCGCAGCCCGCCCAGGTAGGTCAGGTCGCTCGCGGTGAAGCGGAAGGCTTGCAGCAGGTCAATCGCCGTGTCCAGGCCGGCGGCCACCACGTAGCCGCCCCCGAAGGGCATCTTGCGGAAGAACATGTGGAACGACGCCTCGCGCTCCGCCATGCCGTTCTTCCAGTAGCCGTGCGCCATGGTGAGCTGGTACTGGTCCGTGGCCAGCGTGGGCGAATGGTCCTCCCGCAGCAGGGTGCCCAACATGCGGTGGCCTCGATAGTCTTGGGAAACGCCGGCGGCGATGCGGTTCGACGGCAACTGCGCCAGATTTAGCATGGCGCGGGAGCGGCTGCAAAAGCGGGGGCAGGCGGCGCGCGCAAGGTAGCACTTGACATGGCCCGGGCCTACCGCCTACCATAACCCTTTGCTGTTGCGCCGATCGCAAACGACTTTGGGTGTGTCATGTCCAGGATCTGTCAGATTACAGGCAAGAAGGGCCAGAATGGCCACATCGTGTCCCACGCCAACAACAAGACCAATCATGTCCGCGAAGTCAACCTGATGAAGCGGCGCATCTGGGTCGCGGAACTGAAGAAGTTCGTGACCGTGCGCCTGTCCACGCAAGGGCTCAAGATCATTGACCGCAAAGGGGCCTTCCAGGCCCTCAAGGAAGCCGGGTTGATCTGACGGTAGCGCCCGGGGCCGATTGGCCCTGGGCTCAGCGGGTCTCTCCGCCCCGCACGTTCCGCCCGCAGTCCAATTGCCCGCTTGCCTGCCGCTCTGCAGAAACCGCCCCGCCCCCCGGATCGTTTACCCGGCCATGGTCACATGGCCCGGCTGGGCCTTGACCCGCGCCAGCCAGTCGCGCACGGCCGGATAGGCGGCGAGGTCGAACCCCCCCTCGTGCGCCACGTGCGTGTAGGCGTAGAGCGCCACGTCGGCGATGGTGTAGCGCTCCGCGACCAGGTACTGGCGGCCCGAGAGGCGGGACTCCATCACTCCCAGTGCCGCATAACCCGGCTTGCGCCGCCGCTCGATTTCCTCCTTGTACTTTTCACCCTGTCCGAGAAAATGCAAATAGTAGCGCGACGTCGCGATGTAGGGCTCGTGGCTGTACTGCTCGAAGAACATCCACTGGAGCACTTGCGCCCGCGCCAGCCGGTCCTGGGGCAGGTAGGCCGTGCCCTCCGCCAAATAGTACAGGATCGCGTTGGACTCCGGCAGGTACTGGCCCGCCTCGTACTCCAACAGGGGGATGCGGCCGTTCGGATTCTTGGCGAGAAACTCCGGCGTCCGGGTTTCGCCTTTGCGGGTGTCGGTGAACACCCATTCGTGGGGCAGGGCCAGGTGGCTCAGGAGCAGCTTCACCTTGTAGCAATTGCCCGACTGGATATCGCCATACACGCGCAGCATCACGGGAGCCTCCCCCTTGGCGTGGAGGTGCCGAGCCGATACGCCCCTCATTCCTGCTTCAGGAACTTCCCTTCGTCCAGGTCCACCTCCAGGCCCTCCAAGAAGCGCGCGACCATCCCGTAGAACCCGATGGTAAGCGTGAGCTCGACGATTTCCTGCTCGTCCATGAAGGCCCGGAGCTTCTTGTAGACGCTGTTCTTGGCGCGCACCTTCTCGGTCAGTTCGTCGGTATAGTGCAACACTGCCTGCTCGCGCGGGTCGAAGTGCCTTGACCCCTGCCACCGCTTGACCGCCTCGATCTGCGCATCCGGCATTCCCAGCCGCCGGGCGATGGCCTCATGCTGCACCCGCTCGTAGCCGGCCTTGGTCAGCCGGGCCACGCGCAGGATCGCCAACTCCCGCAGCTTGGGGTCCAACTTGGAGCGGAACAGAATGCGGTTGCCCAGGCGCATGAACTGTCGGCACAGGTCCGGGCTGTGGGCGAGCGCCCGGTAGAGGTTCAGGACCTCGAATCCGTTGGCCTCCGTCTTGCGGAACGTCTCCCGCAGATCGGGACTCATCTGGTCTACATCCAGCAATTGTACGCGCGCCATCGTGCGGCTCCTTCGGTCGTGGACCCCAATCCAGCCACATCCACTTTGCGTGAAACACGAGAAGAATCCAAAACTTTCGTTCGCCGCGTGGGGATCCTTTTCCCCGGCGGCTACGCCTGAAACGCCTCCCGGAAGGCCCGCAGGAAGCGCGGCAGGTCCGCCGGCGGCAGCCGGTTGATGCCCGCGGCCGCCGCCCGGCCCCCGCCGCCGGGGAAGCTCCGGCAGAGCGCGTCGGCCCCCGCGCGGCGCTCCAGGGGCGCCCGCACGCTCACCCGCAGGGTGCCGTCCGGATTGTCCACGATCAGGGCCGTGGCCAGGCGCGGCGCCGCGTTGGCCAGGCGGTTGGCGAACACGCCCTGTACCCGGCGCGCCCAGGGGGCGTCCGGCAGGCGGAACGCCCGCCCGGCGGGGTCGTCCAGCAGGGGCGCCCCGGCCTCCGCGCGGGCCAGGTCCTCCGCCAATCCCCGCCGCAGCACGTCCACCTCCGGCGCACGGCGCAGGCACTCCCACGGGTCGGCATGGGGATGGACAGCGCGATAGAGCTGGGCCGGATGAAAATGCAGATCGGCCAGGGTGTCCCCATAGCCGTTGTAGTTGAGCGCCTCGCCCAGGGCGGCCAGGGCGGCCAGGCGCGGCTCGTCCAGCCCCAGAGGCTCCGCCGCGCGGCGCGCCGCCGCCGCCAGGTTGTCCCCAAAGGCCGCCGCGACCGCCCAGGCACGGTGTGCGCCGCCCAGGCGGGCGTCCACCAGCAGGCTGGTGCAGGTCTCCGGAGCGGGGTCCAGGTGCGCCTCCAGCGCCGGGTGGGCGGGCACGTCCCCGGCGTGGTGGTGGTCGAAGTAGAGCACCTCCGCCCCGGCGGCCAGCAGCCGCAGCACATCGCCCCGGTTCTCCGCGAAGGACACGTCCAGCACGGTGACGGCATCCCCGGCGCCCGCCCGGACGCCCGCCAGCAGCCGGATCTCGCGCTTGACGCCCGTGACCAGCACCGCCTCCGCCGGCCGCGCCAGCCGCAACTGGTGCAAGGCGCACAGGCCGTCCGCGTCGCCGTTGAACACGTCAAAGCGCATAGGGGGCCTTTCCCCAGCCAACGGACCCACCGCGGTGGCGGGGAATCGGTCCCGCCGGATTCCGGCGCTCCGCCCAATTTGCGCAGCGCCTGGGCAGGGAGCCTGGGATGTTCATCTTGGGCCTATCCTCCGCTTTCCAGCCGGTGGTAGTCCGGATTGCTCCAGCGGGTGGAGTCCACCAGCGCGGCGCCATGGGCGAAGGTTCCCAGCCGCTCCGAGCGCATCTCCACCCGCCAGCCGGGCCGCAGCACCTTGGCTTCGTCCCCCGGCACGATGTTGGTGCCGGTGGCGAAGAACTCGCCGGGGTAGAGGGCGTTGTGGGAGGCCGCCTGCTTGACCAGCGCGTGGAGCGGCAGTCCGATCAGGCGGGTATCGGCCTCGGCCGCGAAGACCTCCCGCCCCTCCGCGTTCCGGATCTGCACCGCGATGCGCAGCCGCGGGTTGTCCTGCTCGTCGGAGAGCCACAGCCACGGCCCGATGCCCAGCGATGCCGTGAAGTACTTGGCCTGGTACAAGTAGAGGATGGACTCGTTCTCGATCAGGTTGCCGGACGCGTCGTTGCAGAGGGTGTAGCCCAGAATGCGGCCGCTGGAGTAGGTGACGCAGCCCAACTCCGGCTCCACCCCGGCCAGCACCGTCTCGCGCGCCTTGGGGCGGCCCTGGGCGTCCACGCTGTTGGTCAAGTCGCTGCGCAGGCCCATGTTGCCGTTGGGGCCGTAGAAGTGGCTCAGGCGCGTGCCCTTGAGGAACACCTCGCAGCGCTCGCCCCCCCTGCGCAGGCTTTGGTAGACATAGCGGTAGTCCTCCTTGCGGCCCTCCGCCTCGCGCTCCAGGGCGGAGTTCTCGTACGTGACCCCGAAGGCCTGGGCGCGCAGGGGCAGAATGCAGGCCATCAGGTGCGCCCGGTCGGGCCGGGGCGGCACGGAAAGCGCGGCTTCGGTGAGCGCCTTGCCCCGGCGCTGGGCGGCGCGCCAGGCGTCCTCCAACAAGTCCGGCACCGTTGTGCCCTGGGCCTCCGCCTCCACCACGGCCTGCACGGTGGGGAAGGGCGCGGCCTCCAGCAGCAGCCCTTGGCCGGGCCGGTGCGCCTGGCGCCGCAGCGCCTCGCCCCGCAGCGAGGGGTAGGGCAGGAACGGCGTCAGGTCATGCACGACGCCCTCGCCCTTGCCCAACAGCCGCACCCGGCGCGCGCCGGCGTTCCAGTATTGCCCCAGGTATTCCAACCGCATCAGGATCTCCGCTGCGCTTCCCGGCCTGCCGCTCCCTTGGATGCAGGGTAGACAAGTTTGCGTGGGGTTTCAAACGCACGCCGGTGGCGGGTGTTCCGGGCGCCTGTTCCGGCGGGACCGCCCAACCGTGGGCCATGACCTTGCGCCGGAAGCGACCCCAACCCCACGGGGGCTCAGGGCTCCGCGCCCTCGGTCTGCGGCACGCCCCGCTGCTCGGCATGATAGACGCGCGGGCGGCGCGCCAGGTCGCGATGCAGCGCGACTTCCGCCAAGGAGGGGTGCCGGCGCAGCAGCGCCTGCAACAGCGGCGCCTGCTCCGGGCCCATTTCCATCAGCAACCGTCCGCCGGGCCGCAGGCTGGCGGCGGCGAAGTCCATCAGGTAGCGGTGCAGATCGGTGCCGTCCGGGCCGCCGTCCAGGGCCTCGCGGGGCTCCGCCAGCGCCACCTCCGGCATCAGGCCCGCCACCTGGGCGCTGGGGATGTAGGGCGGATTGCTCACGATGAGATCCGGCCGGCAGCCGGGCGCAAGGGCGGAGAAGCCGTCACCGCGCACGAGCAGCAGGGCATTGCCGCGCGGAGCCAGCAGCGCGGGGTGCGCGTCCCGGTTCGCCCGCGCCACGGCCAGGGCGGGGGCGGAGCGCTCCACGGCGATCCACCGCACCGCCCGCGTCTCGGAGCAGACGGCCAGGGGAAGGGCGCCGCTGCCGGTGCCCAACTCCAGCACCAGCAGGGGGGCCTCCGGTGCGCCGCCGGAGGCGCGCAAGGCCGCGGCCGCCTGCAGGGTGGCCTCCACCAGCGCCTCGCTATCGGGCCGCGGAACCAGGCACCCCGGCCCCACGGCCAACGTAAGGCTCCAGAAGCCCGCGGTGCCCACCAGGTAGGCCACCGGCGTGCGATCCGCGCGCGCCTTGACCAACTCCCGGTAGCGTCTCAACTCGCCGGCGGTCAGGGGCCGGTCATGCTGCAAGTAAAGATCAATGCGGCGGCAGCCCAGGACGTGCGCCAGCAGGATTTCCCCGTCCAGCCGGGGCGTGTCAATGCCCCGCGCGCGGAAGTACTGCTCCGTCCAGTGCAGCATCCGGACGGGGGTCCAGATGCGATCCTCGGATTCCGCCCCGGCGCTCACCCGCCGGCCCGGTGCACCACCGCCTCCTCGAGCTTGTCCGAGATCGTCTGCACCGAGAAGGGCTTGATGATGTAGGCGTCCACCCCCTCCCGCCCGGCGGTCATGATGGCGTCCTTGGTATCCGCGGCGGTCACCATGACAAACGGGATCTGGGCGATGGCGCCCCCGGCGCCGCGCAGATGTTTCAACACGTCCAATCCGTTCAGGCCGGGCATGCTCCAGTCGCACAGCACCAGGCCGATCCCGCCTGCCTGGATCTGCTGCCAGGCGCTCGTCCCGTCCTCCGCCTCGGCCACATCCGCGTATCCGATTTTCTTTACGATATTGACGATGACCTTGCGCAGGTTGGCGTTGTCCTCCGCCACCAAGACGCGCACCGAAGTGTCCAGAGCCATGGCGGTCGAAGCGATGAGGAGTTGCGGCCGCGCGCATCCGGTACGGTGGGGAGCCGCCGCGCGGCATGGCGGCGGCGTGCCTTTGCCGGCGTGGCGAAATCGGCGCATTGTAGAACGGATCGCGGGGCGGGGCAATCGGATTGCGGGCCGCCGGTCGCCATGTTACGGATGGGCCAATCTTCATTCGGAACACCGCTTCCGGGGCCGATTTGCGGCATTACTCGGCCGGAGCGCGCCCGGCCCGGCCACTGGAAAAGGAGCGGCATGACCTCCCCCTCCCCCGCGCAGCCGGTGGCGCTCACCATCGCCGGGTCCGACAGCGGCGGAGGCGCCGGCGCGCAGGCCGACCTCAAGACCTTCGCCGCCCTGGGGGTCTACGGCACCTCGGCCCTCACGGCCCTCACGGCCCAGAATCCAGACGGGGTGACGGCGATCCAGCCCGTGCGCCCCGATGTCGTCGCCGCGCAGATCCGCGCGGTGCGGGACTATTTCACGGTCGGCGCGGCAAAGACCGGAATGCTCCATTCCTCCGCCATCGTGGCCGCCGTGGCGGACGCCCTGGCCGAGGGCGCCGGGCGGCCGCCCCTGGTGGTGGATCCCGTGCTGGCGGCCACCCGCGGCGCGCGGCTGCTGGATGAGAGCGCCATTGACACGTTGTGCCGCCGCCTCTTTCCCCTGGCTGCCCTCGTGACGCCCAATCTGGCCGAAGCGGCCTTGCTGGCGGAGATGGAGGTGCGGCGCAGGGAACACCTGGAGCCCGCCGCCCGCCGGCTCTATGACCGGTACGGCGTACCGATGCTGGTCAAGGGCGGACACCTGGAGGGTGACGGGAGGGCCACTGACTGCCTGTTCGACGGACGGAGCGTGGAGTTCTTCACCGGGCGCGTGGTCGAGGGCGTGAACACCCACGGGACGGGCTGCACCCTCTCCGCGGCGGTGGCGGTATTCCTGCTGCGTGGGCAGCCGCTTGCGGGGGCGGTGGGGGCGGCCAAACATTACCTGCAAGGCGCGTTGGCGGCGGCGGTGCGGGTAGGCAAGGCACGGGCCATCAACCACGGCTACGCCCCCGTGCCTTGCGTCCCGGACTAAGGCCAAGGGCGGCGGCTGCTTGAGAGGAGACCCCGCGCGGGAGCGCGCCGGCACGGCGCATCCGTCCGCGGCCGCGCTTGACAACCCCCAGCCTTCGCGATTGTATGAACAAGCGCCGCGCGGCCCTGGGGGCGACCTCACCGGCGCAGCGGGCGCCGCGGAACGTGGGCCGCGCCGAACCGTACGCCGCCGGCCCCAGGCCGTGGTCAACCGTTCCAGCGAAGGAATCGCCATGGCCAACCCGGCCCCTGTTGTTGACGCCACGGATCAAGACTTCCAGGCCGTCGTGCTGGATGTTTCCAACACCACCCCGGTGCTGGTGGACTTCTGGGCGCCCTGGTGCGGCCCCTGCAAGGTCATCGGACCGCTGCTGGAAAAGCTCGCGCAAGAGATGAACGGCCGCTTCCGGCTGGTCAAGGTCAACATGGACGAAAACCCCATGCTGGCCCAGGCCTTGATGATCCGCAGCATTCCGGCCGTCAAGCTGTTCGTCAACGGACAGATCAAGGACGAGTTCCTCGGGGCGTATCCGGAGCCCGAGGTGCGGCGCTTCCTGGAGACCAACCTGCCGACGGTTGCGGTGAATGACGCCGTCTCCGGACTCCAGTTGTGGAGTCAGGGGCGGCACGAGGACGCCGCGAAGGTCTTCCGCGCCATCCTGCAGAAGGAGCCTGAGGACGCGGTGGCCCTGATCGGCATGGCAACCTACCAGTTGCATCAGGGGGACTTGGCCGCCGCGCGGGCCCAGGCCCAGAAGATCAGCGAGCTGGATCTGGAGAAGGTGCCGGACGCGAAGTCCATCCGGCGCGAACTGGCCGCCCTTCAGGGGCGCATCTACCTGACCGAACAAGTTCAGCCGGCCGCCCAGGCTCCATCCGCCGCCCCGGAGAACCCGGAGGCGGCCGCGGCGTTCACCCGGTCCTGCACACTGGCGCTGCAGGGAAACCATGAGGAGGCCCTGGCGGGCTTCCTGGCCCAGGTGAAGAAGGATCGCAAGTTCCGGGAAGATGGCGGACGCAAAGGCATGTTGGCCGTGTTTGCGCTGTTGCCCGCCGACTCACGGCTGGCCGACGACTTTCGCGCCAAGCTCTCCGCGATTCTGTTCAGTTGAGTGGGGCGAATTCCGACGGCCTGGGCCGAGGCACTGCGCGGCGGTTGAAAGGGGGGACATGAGTCACGCGTTCAAAACACCCATCAAATTGATGAACGACGCCCAGCGGGAATGGTTCGCCACGGCGTTGGTCGCGATGATCCTGGCGGACGGTAACGTGTCCAAGGGCGAGGTGGAGATGCTTTTGCAGTCCATCTCCTTCGTGAAGAACCCCCAAGCGGTGGAACGGCTGAAGAAGTTCGTTCAATACCAGACCCTGCCCACGCTCTCGCCCTTTCATGGGTGGGAGAAGGAAGTGAAGTACCGGGCGGTGATGCTGGTGGACCTGATGTCGGTCGCCATCGCCGATCGCGACTTTTCGCCCAAGGAGCGCGAGCAGTTTCATCAGATCGGCAAGACGCTGGGCTTCACGGCGGAAAAGGTGGATGAGCTGGCGGCCATGGGCGACCGCTTCATCGAGAAGCTGGAGCCGGGGACGTAGCCTCCGGCGCCGCGGCGGCTGGCTGGGGCCGGGACGGGGCTGGGTCGCCGGTCTGCGTGGGAACCCAGCGGGGCTCGCCGATGTGGCCCCAGTACTCGGACTCCCGGCGGAAGTGGGTCTCGATCTCCGCTTCCGTCAGATCGGCCCCGGCGAGCACGGCCCCGGACAAGTTGACCCCCACGATGCGCGCGCCCCGCAACTTCGCCAGCAGCAGGAGGGTGCCCGTCAGGTTGTCCCCGCCCAGGTTGGCGCCCGAGAGATCGGCATAGCTGAAGTCCACTCCGGAGAGATCGAGCCCGCTCAGATCGGCATTGCGCAGGTCGGCGCCCTGGGCGTCGCGCAGGCCCTTGCCGATGGCGCGGGCGAGCCGCGGCGTGGAGTAGCGGCCCTCCGCGACCGCCTCGGTCAGCCAGCGCGGCGCGTTCCGCAGGCGCGACACCTCCGCCCCTTGCAGCCAGGGGCGGATCAGCACGGCCCGCTGCAGGGTGGCGCCGGCAAGGGAGGCCCCGCGGAAATCCGTCTCGAAGAGATAGCCGCCGGTGAGGTTGGCGTCCGTCAGCTGCGCCCCCGTGAAGTCCGCCCGGCTCAGATTGGCCTCGAGCAGCACGCTCCCCGTCAGGCGCGCCTCCAGGAAGATGGAGGAGGCCAGTACGGCGCGGGCCAGGTCGGCTCCACTCAGGTCCGCCCGGCGCGCCACCGCGCCGGAGAGATTGGCCAGGCGCAGACCCGCGCCCTTGAGGTCCGCGCGCTCCAGGCGCGCCTCGATCAGATTGGCGCGCTCGAACAGCGCGCGCTCCATGCGGGCGCCGCTGAAGTCGGCGCGGTAGAAGACGCCCTGGCGCGCGTCGGACCGCACCAAGCCCGCCTCGCGAAACAGGGCCAGCTCGAAGTTCCCGCCGAGGGTGGCGCCGTCAAGGACGGCGCGGCTGAAGTTCGCGCGCCCGGCCAGGACGCCGGTCAGGTTGGCGCCTTGCAGGTTCGCCCGCTGGAAGTTCGCCTCGCGCAGATCCGTCCGGCTCAGGTCGCGCCCCGCGAGGTCCGCGCCGGAAAAATCGCAGATCGCCAGGATCTCTCCGGGCTGGGGATCGGAACAGCGGGGTTTGTGAGGCTGGGCGCTGGCCGGGGCGGCAAGCAACGCCGCCAGCAGGGCCAGCAGGGCGGCGCGCCCCAGGCCAACGGACGCCCCGGCGCGGCGGGTTCTGCGGGGGGACCAACCGCGAAGCATGGGCCGCCCTCCTGGGTCAGCGCGAGGGGCGCGGCGGAGCGGCCTTGGCGGGCGGCTTGCCCGAGGCGTCGGGCGGGTGCTGGGCGCCGGCCACCGGCGGGGTCTCTCCGTCGCCCTTGGGCGCGAGCGCCTTCCAATGCGTCATGGCGTTGTCGGCCATGATCTCCTCGCCGATGTCCTCATAGAGCTGGGCCAGTTCCGCCCATCGTTCCGCCGTCTCCTCGATGTGCACCGCCTTGGAAAGCAGGTTGATGGCGATGGGCTTGCTGCCTTTCTGGAGCCGCTCGTGGGCTTCCTTCTCGTATCCCAGGGCCGTTTCGGAGATCTTCTTCTGCGCGTCGTCGCGGCTCGGGTTCAGCTTGAGCACCCGCTTGAGGGTGGCGATGTATTGGTCCTCCCGCTTGCCGTTCAGGTACATCACCGCCAGCTTGTCCAGCCAGAAATCCTGCGGCTTCTCCCGCGAGAGGTTCTCGAAGATCGGAATGGCCTCGATGTACTTGCGGCGCTCGAACAACTCCTTGCCGTGAGCCTCCACCTTCTCGGTTTCGAATTCGCCCAGCGACCGGGCCAGCAGGTCGCCCAGGTACGCGAAGTACTTGAGGGTCTGGAAGGCCTTGCCCGTGCGGCGGTTGAGCACCGCGAGGTTGAGCACGGTCGTGCGGTCGAACTTATGGTGCTTCAGGTTCTCCAGCAACAGGTCCTCGGCCTCCTGTACGTTGTCCGAATGCTCGATGATGGCGACGGCCAGGTTGTTGACCACCATTCGGTCGGCGGGCAGGATCTGGTAGGCCGCGCGCAGATGGGTGATCGCCTCCTCGCCCCGCTTGAACAGGTCGCACAGCAGGCCCAGGTTGTATTCCGTCTCCCAGGAATCCGGCGCCTGCTCCAGGTCACGCCGCAATTGTTGCAGCAGCAATTCCTGTTGCTTGGCCACTTCCTCCTCGTTGGGCGGCGGCGGCGGCTCCTCTTCCTGGGCCGGCTTCTTGACGAGTTTGTGGGTGTGCTTCTCGTCCACCAGCATTTGATTGTTCAAGGGACAAAACCCGGCGCGGGCGCCCTGGAAGTCATACCGGCGCGGCTGCGTGTAGGCTTCCACCGCGCGCGTCTGGCGCACCAGGTCCATGTCCGCCGTGATCACGGCGACGCCGCACGCGGCGAGGTTGTACTTGGCCTCGACCATCTGCGGATTGATCTTGAGCGCCTGGGTATAAAGCTTGGACGCGCTGCTGAACTGGTTCATGCGCCGCAGCGAATTGCCGAGCTTGTTCATCAGTTCGACGTTCTTGGAATCCATCTTGATCAGCGCCAGCCCCACGCTGACGGCCTGCTCGTCGTTGTCCTGGCCCGAGAGCGACTGCATCAGCTCCAGCGCTTCCGCCTTCAGCGCCGGGTTGAGCGCGATTGCCTCCTGGAGGTCTTGCAGCGCGCGATTGTAGAGCTTGCCGTCAAAGTACTTGATGGCGCGATCCCAAAGCTCCTTGGCCTTGGCCTCGTGTGTGCCCCCGGTATGGATGAGTTTGTCCCAGATGGCCAAGCGCGACCTCACCGTGGTTGAACTATCAGGCCGATAGAAGGCGTCCCGGCCCGCGGGCATTCGATTCGTCTATTCTCCTGCCCAACTCTATACGCGAATCGGGCGGCAATCACAACGGTTGCGCCCGGCCGGAGCGGGCTGTCGCAATCCCGGACGGCCTCCCGCGCCCGCGCCGCAGGGCGGACCCCGTCCTCCCGGCACCGGCTGGCGCGGCCGATTGACAATTCCCGGGGCGGCGGGCTAGATGGGGCGAATCGGGGGTTGCGGCGCATTGTCTTGGGGGCGCCGGCAGGGCCATCTTCAGATGAATCCAGGCGGGCCAGTGGCGCCGCGGCCGGCGTTGGACAGCCGACGCGCCGCGGCGCGCCCGGCTTGACCTTTCCGGGGCATGCCATGGCCAGGACGGGGAAGGACCTTACCCGCGGCAAGATTCCAGGATTGGTGGCGCTGTTGGCGCTGCCCGTATTTGGCTCCTTCGTGGTGCAGTCCGTGTTCACGGTGGTGGACCTGTACTTCGTGGGCCGCCTGGGCGCCGCGCCGGTCGCGGGGATGGGCATCGCGCTCAACACCTTCTTCCTGATCCTGGCGCTGGCCAACGCGGTTGGCCCTGGCGCCCTGGCGGCGATCTCCCAGGCCTATGGGGCCAAGGAGCGCGACCAGGTGCGGGTGATCTTCCAGCAGGCGCTCTGGCTGACGTTGGGCCTGGGCGTGGCGGCGGGGCTTGTCTTCCGATGGTACGCGGACTCATTCGTGGGTTTGTTCACCGCCGATGCCGAGGTGCGCCGCCAGGGAACGGCGTACTTCAACGTGTACGCGGCGATGTTCGGGGTGCAGGTGCTGTCCTTCGTGCTGATGGCCTGCTGGCGGGCGATCGGCGAATTCATCATCCCGATGGCCCTGTTCGTCGCCATCTTCAGCCTGAACCTGCTGCTCGACCCGATCCTGATCTTTGGCTGGGGGCCGGTGCCGGCGCTGGGCGTGGCCGGAGCGGCCTGGGCCACGGTCATCGCGCACGGCGTGGTGGACGTCGTCAACCTGGGGCTGATGGCGGGCCGCGGCAGCGTCCTGGCGCCGCGGCCCCCGCTGCGGCTGGACTGGCGGCTGCAGGCGCGCCTGCTGAAGGTGGGGCTGCCCTCGGCCCTGCAGTACCTGCTCTTCGGCGCCGGCATCATGCTCGTCTTCCGGGCGGTCAAGCCCTTCGGCGGGGACGCCACGGCGGGCGTCACCATTGGCCTGCGCGTGGTCTTCGCCGCCGTCTATCCCGCCACGGCCGTGGCCGTCGCCGTCGCCAGCCTGGTGGGGCAGAACCATGGCGGCCGCGCGCACGACCGCGCCCGGGCCAGCGTGAGCTGGGGGTTGATCTACGCCGCCTTGCTGTTGTGCGCGGAATACGCGCTGCTCTGGGCATGGCCGGGGTTCTGGGCGGGGCTGTTCACCCGCACCCCGGCCGTGGCCGCCGTGGCGGCGGACATGCTGCTCATCACCGGGCTGACCATGCCCTGCAACGGCATGTCCTTTGTCGCCACCGGCGCGGCCCAGGGCCTGGGGCGCACGCTCTACCCCCTGGCGGGCCAGGCCGTGCGCACCGCCGTGCTGGTGCTGGGCATCGTGCTCTCGGTGCGGCTCTTCCCGGAGTGGGTCAACGGCCTGCTCTGGGCGCAATCCGCCTCCATCGCCACGGAGGCCCTCCTCATGCTGGGCCTGCTGGCCCTGCTTTGGCGCAAGCTGATGCGCGAGGCCGGCCGCGCCGACGCCCCCGCGCCTTGGCCGGCGCCGCCCGCGCGGGAAGCGTAGCCGGAGGCGCCCGGCGCTCCGTACCGGACAAGACCCTCCCGAACGCCCCGCTTTCCCAGCCCAACCGTTCATGGAAGACTGACTTCCGCGCCGCTGCCGCCGAATCCAGCAAGGAGCCCCATGTACATCGTGATGAACCGCTTTACCCTCAACCCCGGCATGAACGAGCAATTCGAGGGTCGCTGGCAGACCCGCCGCAGCTTCCTCAAGGGTCAGCCGGGCTTCCGGCGCTTCCGCCTGCTCAAGCTGGACGAGACCCACTACAGCTCCTATGCCGAGTGGGAGAGCGAGGCGGCGTTCGACGCGTGGACCACCAGCGAGGCCTTCCGTGCCGCCCACGGCCAGGCCATCCCCAAGGATCTCTTCGCCGGGCCACCCAAGCTGGAATGCTGGCACGTCGTCCTGGACGAAGAGTAGCGCCAGCCGCGCATCCGCCTCCACGACCGTTTCCCGCCGCGCAGTCGCCGTCCAAATGCGTGAAGCCACGCCGTGTTTCGCGGCCATGTTTCATCCGCGCCGTGCCTGAGAGACTTGGCGGACACCGTTTGGGCCGCCATGGAACCTTGGGCGGCCAGCGGCGTTCTACCATCGAGGCGGGTGTCGCAACATCAATATGCAAAGCAACCGCATGGCACCTTGGTATTGAATTGTGAAGGGAGGGTAACAAGCAATTCGGAGGCTATCGTCATGTTTTCCAAAATCGGTTTGAAGGGCAAGCTGGTCAGCGCCTTTGTCGTGGTCGGGGTGATTCTGTTGGTGGTGGGCGGCATCGCCTACTACGCCCTGCATAAAGTTTCCACGACCTATGAGCACGTGGGCAATATCAATCTTGGCAATGCGATCACGCTGGGCATCATGGAAAAGTCGGGCGTCCATGTGCGACTGATTACGAACCGCTTGGCGCTGCCCTTCTACGAAGAGTCGGAGCGCGAAAAACTTCGCGCCGCCTACAGCGCAGTGCTGCAGGATTATGCCCAAGCGGACAAAACGTACAACGAGATCCCATTTGTGGAAGGGGAGGCGGAACTCTACAATCCCGTCGCGGCGGCCTGGAAGGATCTTGCAGGGTTTGGCAAGGTGGTAGTGGAATTGTCTCGCTCCCCCCGTCCCGAGGACCGCAAGCGGTTGGAGGAAATGCTCTACAAGGACCTGAGGACAAAAGCCCAGGCTTTCCAGGGAGCGATTGACAAGCTGATCGCTTTTCAGTTGGCCGAGTCGAAGAAATGGCTCGGCCGCGCTGAAGAAGATCGGCAACTCTATTCCCTGGTGGTTTCACTGGTGGGGGCCGGCGGCTTCGCCTTGGCCCTTGCGCTGGGGCTGCTGATCTCCATTGGCCTGAGCCGCAACATCGGCCGCATGACGGGTGAGCTGGATGCCTCGTCCCGGCAGACGCTCAACGCCGCGCAACAGGTGTCCAGCTCCAGCCAGTCGCTGGCGCAAGGCTCATCCGAGCAGGCGGCGAACATCGAGGAGACCTCCGCCACGCTGCAAGAAATCTCCGCCATGACCAGCAGCAACGAGGGCAACGCGGGGCGCATGGAGCAACTGGCCGGCGAGGCCCAGGGCAACACCCGCAAGGGATCGGAAGCGATGGGCCGGATGGTGGACTCCATCAACGCCATCAAGCAATCCTCCGACAAGACCGCCCGCATCATCAAGACCATCGACGAGATCGCCTTCCAGACCAATTTGCTGGCGCTCAACGCCGCCGTGGAAGCGGCGCGGGCGGGCGACGCGGGCCGGGGCTTCGCCGTGGTGGCGGAGGAAGTGCGCAACCTGGCGCTGCGCAGCGCCCAGGCCGCCAAGGACACCAGCGCGCTGATCGAGGAGTCCCAGGGGCGCGCCGCCCAGGGCGTAAACGTCTCGACGGAAGTGAGCAAGCTGCTCTCAGACGTGCAGCAGTCTGTGGATCAGGTCGCGCTGCTGGCGAAGGACGTGGCCGCGGCGAGCCGCGAGCAGACCAAGGGCGTGGGCCAAATCAACTCGGCCGTCACCCAGATGGATCAGGTGGTGCAGTCCAACGCCGCCAACGCGGAGGAGACGGCTGCGGCCAGCGAGGAACTCTCCGCCCAGGCGGAGGCCCTTGCCGGCATCGTGCGGCAGCTGCAAACGCTGGTGCAGGGCGGCGCCGCGGACAGTGCTGCGGCCGGCGCCAGCACCGGAAGCGGCCCAGCCGTCCACCGTACGGCGGCTCACCCCCCGCACGCCCAACCCGCCCATCCGGCCCCGGCGCTGAGCCTGGGACGCCATGCACCCGCCAGGGCCGGCGGCCTGCGCGCCAAGATCGAGCAGGAGCAATCCCACGGCACGGTCATCGCCAAGGGCGACACGACCCACGCCGGCGTGCAGTTCCGGGACCTGTAGCCGGCTCCGGGTCCCCAGACCCCGGCTGGGCCAAGCGCCCGGCCGGGTTTATCCTCCGGCTCCGGTAGGGTAGCCTGGGCGGCAAAGGGGTTCCCATGCTGGGCGCGGATCGCCCCGGGCCGGAGACGGTAGCCAATGCTGGGGGATTCGCAAGCCGCGCGAGGGATCGCGTATCCGCTTCGGATGCGTTGAACGTGAAGGTCACAATGTCGGTGAGGGGTCATGGCCGGGTTTCGTCCGACGCTTAGGTCTCTGTTGAAGGTTCTGTCCGCGCGCGCGAATCCGGAGGACCGCGCGGCCGCGGCCCCGCCGGAGCGCCGGGAGCCGTCCGCCCCCGCGGCGCCCCCTGCCGCTCTGCCCGACCCCACCGCCGCGGACCTGCTGGGGGAGGAAACCGTCCGCCTGAACATGACGCAGGAGGAACTGCACGCCCACCTGGACGCCATGCTGGCCACGCTGACCGAAACCCGCGAGCGCTTGCAGGAACTGGTGCGCAGCACCATGCCCCAGCCGGAGCCGGATCGAGATCAGGGGCAAGGGAAGCGGAAGACCCTCAAGGTACGGCCGTTTGTGCCGGGCTTCGCGTCGCCGGCGGATGGGGACGACAACTGACGCCGCGCCCTCGCCGCGCGCCCCTCAATGCCGCAAGGTGAACGTGCCCACCAGTTCCAGATGGTGGGTTTGCGGAAAGAGATCGAATCCCCGCAACGCCGCCAACGCGTAGTGAGACGCCAGCCGCGCGGCATCGCGCGCAAAGGTTCCGGAATCGCAGGAGACATAGACCAGCAGCGCCGGACGCGCGGCCTTGAGGTCGGCGGCCAGCCGGGCAGCCAGACCGCGGCGGGGCGGATCCAGCACCACCCCGGCGGGATACCCGCAGCGCCGCAGCAACTCCCGCAGGGCCTCCGGCCGCTCCAGGTCCGCCTGGACGAAGCCGCCCTCCTTGGGCGCGGGGGCGCCGCAGGCGGCCTGGGCGGCCTGCGCGGCGGCCCGCACGGCCGCGCCGGAGGCGTCCGCCCCGGCCACGCGATACCCCAGCGCCAGCAGCGGCAGGGCGAACAACCCGGCCCCGCAGTAGAGGTCCAGCAGGCGCGGCCCCGGTGGCTTGCCGGGCGGCAAGTGCGCCCGCACCTGCTCCACCACATGGGCGGCCAGCGCCTCGGTCTGGGCCGGGTGCACCTGGAAGAAGGCGTCCAGCGGCACGCGGTAGCGCGCGGCCCCCACCGCCTTGACCAGCGCTCCCGGGCCGTCCAACACGCGCAGCGGAGGGGCTTCTCCGCGCGCTGCCGGAGGCGCGGATACCGCCAACGTCGCCAGCGCCGGCACCTCCGCCCGCAGACCCTCCGCCAGCGCCGCGCCCCGCGCCGCCAGCGCCTCCGCCGCCCTGGCCGTCGCCATGCGCAGGGTCAGCGCCAGCGCCGGGCGGCCCTCCTCCGCCTCCCCGCTCTGCACTGTCAGGCGCAGGGGCAGCGCGCCGTGCCGGGCGCCCGCGCGGGTCCCGGCCAACGCATCCAGGGCAGCCTGGGCCAGCCGGGTGAAGTCCGGCGCGGCCAGGCGGCAACGCTCCACGGCGGCGGTCCGTCCTGGCGCCGTTCCGTGAAAGCCGGGACGCGGGCGGCCGTCTTCCGGCACGACGATGAACTCCAGCTTGTCGCGATACTCCAAAGGCGCGGGCGCGGGGGTGACCCACCAATCGGCGGGCGGTTCCAGGCCGCCGATGCGGCGCAACTGCTCGTCCGCCACCTGGCGCTTGGCGGCAACCTGCGCCGGGTACTCCAGCTGCTGCAGATCGCAACCGGCGCAGAGGGCAAAGTGGACACAGGGCGGTTGCACGCGCCCGGGCGCCGGAGCCAGCACCTCCACCACCCGCGCCAGGGCGTGGCGCGGCTCCACCCGGCTGATCTCCACGACGACGCGCTCGCCGGGCAGGCCCCGCTCCACCAGCACGGCGAAGCCATCCTGGTGGCCCACCGCGCGCCCCTGGGCGGCGAAGCGCTCCAACGTCAAGGTCAGCCGTTCGCCCAGGCCCGGCGCGGCGCCGCTAGGCATCCCAGTCCGCGGCGTAGAACTCCGGGCCATAGTCGGTCACCTCCAGCCCGGCCATGCAGGCGGCGACCAGCGCCTCGATGGGCAGCGCCCGCTCGGCCCGATGGACATGGGTGAGCTTGGCCTTGGTCTCCGGGCGGTCGGGCTGGAAGAGCGTGCAGCAGTCCGGGTAGGGCTGGATGCTGATGGGGAACGTGCCGATGTGCTGCGCCCGCCGGATGATCTCCGGCTTGGACATGCCGATCAGGGGTTGCAGGACGGGCAGCGCGGCGGTCTCGTGGATGGCGCGCAAGTTCTCCAGCGTCTGGCTGGCGACCTGGCCCACCGACTCCCCGGTGACCAGCGCCAGGGCGTTCTCGCGCGCCGCCACGCCGTTGGCCACCCGGTTCATCATGCGCCGATAGAGGATGGTGCGCAGGGACTCCGGGCAGTGGTCGCGGATGGCGGTCTGGATCTCCGCGAAGGGCGCCACGTAGAGGCGGCTGGCGGGCTGGTAGCGCGCCAGGAAGCGCACCACCTGGCGCACCTTCTCCTTGCTCTGCTCCCCGATGAACGGAAAGCTGTGGAAGTTCAGATGCACCACCGTCACGCCGCGGGTCATCAGCAGGTAGGCGGCCACCGGGCTGTCAATCCCGGCGCTCTGCAGGCAGATCGCCTTGCCGCTGGAGCCAACCGCCAGTCCGCCCGGCCCGGGGATCTTCTCCTCGAACAGCAGGGCGCGGTCGTCCATGATCTCCACGTGCAGCAGCAGGTCCGGCCGGGTCAGATTCACGGTGAGTTGGGGGAAGCGGTCGCGCACGGCTTGTCCCACGCGGGTCGCCACTTCCATGGAGGGCAGCGGGTAGCGCTTGTCCTTGCGCTGCACGTCCAGGGCGAAGGAGCAGGGGCGCACCCCGCCGGCGCGCTCCTGCATCCCCGCGATGAAGTCCACGCAGGCCTGGGTGAGCGCGGGCAGCTCGCGCGGAGCGCTGTGGGCGATGCTGAGGTTGGCCACGCCCGGCAGGCCCTTGAGGATGCGCACGGCCAGCCCCAGATCGCCCCCGCCATTGATCTCCATGCGCGCGTGTTGCCGCTTGAGCCGGTAGGCGCCGTGGGCCTTCAGGTGCCGGGCGATGTTCTCCGCCATGCGCCGCTCGAACAGGTGGCGGTTGCCCCCTTTGAGCGTGATCTCGGAAAAGCGGATGACGACGGATTGCTCCATGACGGCTTCCCAGGTAGGAATAGTGGGGGTGCGCCGGCCCGGCCCGGCGGGCCGTGTGCCGCGCACCGCACCGATTGAGCATACCGCCAAGGCGGCGCGATGCCCAGTGCTCCAGCCGCGCACTCCCGTCCCTCAAGCTGCCCATGCCGCCCGACACCCGCTCCCCGAACCGCTGCCGGCTGGGGCCGTGGTCCGCGCTGCTTGCGGCGGCGCTGCTGCTTGGGGCGGCGCTGTTGCCGCAGGCGGCCGGCGCGCAGGCGCAGCCGGACGAACTGGGCTGGCTGGACGCGCTCTATCGCCAGGGCGACGGCTTCCGGGCCGAGTCGGAGGCGCTGCGGTTCCTGCGCGGCAATCCCCGCCATCCCCGCCGGGACGCCGTGGAGCTGCTGCGCGTCAAGTTGTACTACCGGGAGGGCCGCTACGGGGAGGCGGAGCTGATGCTGCACTCCCTGCTGGACCGCTACCCAAGCGGCCGCGCGGCCCCGTCCGCGCGCTTCCTGCTTCTGCGGGCGCAGGCGCGCCTGGGGCGGATCCCCGCGCCGGGCGCCGGCCCCCGGGCCCCGGAAGCCCGGGTGGCGAGTGAGGAGGAGCGGGCCGTCACGTGGTCCACCTGGCTCCCCGGCGCGGGCTTTTTTGTGCTGGACGAGCCCGCCAAGGCCGGGGCCGCCCTGGGGCTCAACGCCCTGTTCACCGCCGGCACCGTGCTGGCCTATCAGCAGGCCAACGCCCCGGCGGCGCTGTTGTTCGGCTTGGTTGAAGTTGCTCTGTACCGGGGCGGCCGCGAGGCCGTGCGCACTGAGGCCCAGGCGCTGGATCGGCGGCGCCGGCAAACCGCCGCCCAAGGAGCGCCCAGCGCTGAGGAGGCTGCGGTGCTCGCCGTCGGTATCGAGGAGGGCAGCGGCGGGCGGCCCGAATAGGCCCTCCACGTACGCCTTACCCGACGGGTCCTTACCCCCCGCAACCGCGGTGGCGGACCCCGGCCATCTCACACACAGGAGCACCCCCATGCACACGGCGGTAACGGGCGTTGCGATTGTCCCTTGGGCCAAGGAGGCCCTCCGCTCCGGCCTCATCGCCGGGCTGGCCATGATCCCATTCGGCATGGCGTTTCGCGCCATGGGATACCGCATCAACGAGTACGGCCTGAAGGTGGTTGATACCCTCTTCGGCCACGCGCCCGGTGGCGCGCGCTTCGCCCTGTTCGTGGGGGAGCACTTCCTCATCAGTTGCCTGGCGGCGCCGCCGTTGCTGTTGGCGTTGCGGGCCACCCGGGGGCGGATCTCCGCGCTGTTAACCGGCGCGGCCTACGGCGCGGGATTCTACGCGGCGGTGAACTCCCTGGCGCTGCCGTGGCTCTATGGCGATCCGACCCCATGGCAGTTGGGGTGGCCAGTGGTCTACCCCAGCCTCACCGTGCATCTGGTCTATGGGCTTTCCATCGCCTTGACTTCGCGGGGGTTCGTGCGGCGCTAGCGCAGCAGGGTGCGGAAGAACCGCGCTGCCACGGATTTCACGGATGAACTGCTTACGGGCATGCAGCCCTTGCGAGAAGGGTTGGAGCCTGGGCCATGGCGCGCAGGCTTATCCCCAATTTCGCCAACCGCCGCCATGGGAGCGGCCTTCAGCGAAACCCATGGAGAGCCGGCGAACGGCTCGTCGGCAAACCCGCACACGTGCGGGGTTCATCCTCCGTGAAATCGGTGCAATCGGTGGCTTGCTGTTGTTCTTTGCGCGGGCGCTGCCAATTTCCGCAGCCCATTAGAAGTAGATTCCCAGGCCGACGGCGTTCGTGACCCCCGTGAAGGCCCCGGGGGACATGGGGTGCTTGGTGAACACCGTCAATACCGGGGCGACCTTGGAGCGGCGCGGGTCGAAGCCGATGCCC
>Ga0315281_10001902_pt1 | contig 31054 bp, 26 predicted proteins | sample YL17G07_0_MG_FD_204540 | JGI IMG/M metagenome (GOLD analysis project Ga0315281, IMG submission 204540) | Sediment microbial communities from Yellowstone Lake, YNP, Wyoming, USA - YL17G07_0 | ecosystem: Environmental > Aquatic > Freshwater > Lake > Sediment | place: USA: Wyoming | collected...
GGTTCCAGTCCGCCTGCGGCGCGCGCGACGTCCTGGTGTGCTACGCGATGAAGGCGAATTCCAACCTCGCCATCCTCAACCTGTTCGCCGGCATGGGCGCCGGCTTCGATATCGTCTCGGGCGGCGAGCTCGCGCGCGTCATTGCCGCCGGCGGCGACCCCGCCAAGGTGGTGTTCTCGGGCGTGGGGAAAAGCGCCGCCGAGATGCGCTACGCGCTGGAGCGCGGCATCCTGTGCTTCAATGTCGAGTCCGAGGCGGAGCTTGCGCGCCTCGCCGGCGTCGCCGCCAAGATGGGGCGGCGCGCGCCGGTTTCGTTCCGGGTCAACCCCGACGTCGACGCCCGCACCCACCCCTACATTTCCACCGGACTGAAGGAAAACAAATTCGGCATCGAGTTCGATGCCGCGCTCGAGCTGTATCGCGCGGCAACACGCCTGCCGCAGATCGATGTGATCGGCATCGACTGTCACATCGGCTCCGACCTCATCGATTTCGCGCCCTTGATCGAGGCGCTGGACAAAATGCTCGGACTGGTCGACCGGCTCGCCGCCGAAGGAATTCACCTGCGACATCTCGACCTGGGCGGGGGTCTGGGCATTCGCTACCGGGATGAAACGCCGCCGGACGTCGACGCTTACCTGCGCGCGGTATTCGCGCGCGTCGGGGAGCGCAAGCTGAAGCTCGTGTTCGAGCCGGGGCGCAACCTGGTCGGCAACGCCGGCGTGCTGCTCACGCGGATCGAGTACCTCAAGCACGGCGCGGCGCGCAATTTTGCCGTGGTCGATGCCGCCATGAACGACTTGATCCGGCCGGCCCTGTACCAGGCCTGGCACGATATCGTTGCGGTCAGGAATAGCGGCGGCCCCGAGGCTGTATACGACGTGGTGGGGCCGGTCTGCGAAAGCGCCGATTTCCTCGGCAAGGAGCGCCGCCTCGCGGTCCTCGAAGGCAACCTGCTGGCGGTGCTGTCGGCCGGCGCCTACGCCATGTGCATGAGCTCCAATTACAACAGCCGGCCGCGCGCGGCCGAAGTCATGGTGGACGGGGCGACGACGCAACTGGTGCGCGAGCGTGAACGTCCCGAAGCGCTTTTTGCGTTGGAGCATGTTTTGCGTTAGATTGCGCGGTCTATCTAGTTGGCCGCCCCGAAGCGGCTGCATCGCCCGAATGGTAGAGCAGACGTAGCCGCGTCCGCCCGCGCTGATTCCACCCAAGCATGGCATATCGAGATACCGGTGACCAAGTCCAAGAAACTGCTCCTTTCCACCATCGTTTGCGTAGCGGTCCTCGCGGCAGCGTCGCTCGCCTACCGCGGGGCTGACATTCGCGCGCAGGACGCGAAGCCCGCCAGGGCGGTTACCGACGTTCCGGTTTCGGTGGCAACCGTGACACAACAGACGGTCGCGGTGCGTATCGAGGCGATCGGCAATGCCGAGGCCTATTCCACGGTAGCGCTCAAGGCACGCGTGGACGGGCAGATCGTCGAAGTCAACTTCAGGGAGGGCCAGGAGGTCAGGAAAGGCGCCGTCCTGTTCAAGATCGATGCGCGCCCATTCGAGGCGACGCTGCGCCAGGCTGAGGCAAACCTGATGCGCGATACCGCGCAAAAAGAGCAAACGCGCTCGCAGGAGCGGCGCTACCAGGAACTGCTGCAGAAGAACTTCGTTTCCAAGGAAGCCTACGCGCAAATCCGCACCAATGCCGACAGCGCCGAAGCGGTTGCGCTCGCCAGCAAGGCCGCGGTCGAAAATGCGAAGCTGCAGCTCGAATACTGCACCATCCGCTCTCCCATCGACGGCTTCGTCGGCAAGGTGATGCTGCAGATGGGCAACATGGTCAGGGCCAACGACGCCAACCCGCTGGTGATCATCAATCAGGTACGGCCGATCTACGTCAATTTCGCCGTTCCGGAGCAGCGTCTTTCCGCGGTGCGCAGCCACATGGCGAAGGGCCGGTTGTCGGTCGAAGCGACGCCGCCCAACTCGGGCCATGCCGCAGTCACCGGAACACTGAGTTTCATCGACAACACCGTCGACACCACTACCGGCACGATCAGACTGAAGGCGGTGTTCCCGAACAAGGACAACGTCCTGTGGCCCGGCCAGTTCGTCAGCACCAGCCTCAGGCTGTACGAGCAGAAGGAAGCGCTGACCGTCCCGTCGCAGTCGGTGCAGACCGGGCCCGCAGGCCAGTATGTCTATGTCGTCAAGCAGGACCTGACTACGGACGTACGCAAGGTCGAGGTCGACCGCGTCGATGGCGATAACGCCATCATTGCCAAAGGCCTGCAGAAGGGCGAAACCGTCGTGGTCAAAGGGCAGTTGCGTCTTGCGCCGGGGGTGAAAGTGATGATCGCCAAGCCCGCGGCCGCGAAGTCGTGAACGTCGCCGAACTGTTTATCCGGCGCCCGGTCATGACCGTTCTGGTCATGGCGGCAATCGTGATCTTCGGACTGGCGGGCTTCCGCCTGCTGCCGGTGAGCCAGCTGCCCAGCATTGATTTCCCGACGATACAGGTTTCGGCGGACCTGCCCGGCGCCAGCCCTGAGACAATGGCTTCGGCCGTCGCCACGCCCCTGGAGAAGCAGTTTTCGACCATCGCCGGCATCGATACCATGACCTCCATCAGCGGCCAGGGGGTCAGCCAGATCACCATCCAGTTCGCGCTCGACCGCGATATCGACGCCGCCGCCCAGGACGTCAACTCGGCCATCGCCTCGGCTGCGCGGCAGCTGCCCGCGACCATGCCCTCGCCGCCTTCGTTCCGCAAGGTCAATCCGGCCGATTTCCCGGTCTATTACCTCGCGCTCACTTCGGACGTGCTGCCGCTGTCGACGGTCAACGAATACGCCGAAACGTTTCTCGCACAGCGCATTTCCACCATCAGCGGCGTGGCCCAGGTGCAGGTATTCGGGCAGCAGAAATATGCGGTACGGGTGCAGGTGGACCCGAGCCAGCTCGCCGCGCGCGGCGTCGGCATCAACGAGGTCGAGCAGGCCATCGCGCAGGCCAACGTCAACCTGCCCACCGGAACGCTCTATGGCAAGGAGCGCATGTACGCGGTGCAGGCCACCGGGCAACTGTTCAACGCGGCCGCTTTCCGCCCGATTATCGTCACCTATCGCAACGGCTCCCCGGTACGCCTCGCCGAACTCGGACGGGTGATCGATTCGGTGCAGAGCGACAAGGTGGCCGCCTGGTTCAAGGGCAAACGCGGCATCGTGCTCGCGATCCAGCGCCAACCCGGCACCAACACCATCGAGGTGGTGAATTCGATCAAACAGCTGCTGCCGACGTTCCGCGCCGAGGTGCCGGCGGGGATCGACATCAATATCCTGTATGACCGCTCGGTCACAATCCGCGCCTCGGTCGAGGAGGTCGAGTTCACGCTGCTGCTGTCGCTCGCGCTGGTGGTCATGGTGATTTTCATATTCCTGCGCAACGTCCCGGCGACCGTCATCCCGAGTGTTGCGCTGCCGCTGTCGATCATCGGCACCTTCGCGGCGATGTACCTGTTCGGCCACAGCCTCGATAATATTTCGCTGATGGCGCTCACGCTCTCGGTCGGTTTCGTCGTGGACGACGCCATCGTCATGCTGGAGAACATCACCCGCCACGTCGAAATGGGCAAGAGCCGCTGGCAGGCGACCCTCGACGGCTCCAAGGAAATCAGCTTCACCATCCTGTCGATGACGATTTCCCTGATCGCCGTGTTCATTCCGGTGCTGTTCATGGGCGGCATACTCGGGCGTCTGCTGCACGAATTTGCGGTCGTGATCATGGTCGCCGTGCTGATCTCGGGTTTCGTCTCGCTGACGCTCACGCCGATGATGTGCAGTCGCATCCTGAAGCCGCAGTCCGCGGCGAAGCACGGACGCGTGTTCATGTCGAGCGAGCGCGCGTTCGAGGCGGTCAAGCGTTCCTATGCAGCCTCCTTGCGCTGGACGCTCGGGCACCAGCGCTTCACGATAGCGCTGTTCCTCGGCATCATCGTCGTCACCGGTTTTCTGTTTGCGAAGATGCCGAAGGGCTTTCTGCCGAGCGAGGACTCGGGGCAGCTGTTCTGCTTCACCGAAGCCCCCCAGGACGTCTCATTCGACGCGATGGCGAGCCTGCAGACCCAGGTGGCCGAAATCATCCGCCAGGACCCCAACGTCGAAGCCGTGATGTCCTTCGTCGGCGCGAGCGGCTTCAACCCCGCGCTCAATGTCGGGCGCATCACCATCACCCTCAAGCCGCGCAAACAGCGCAAGTCCGCCGACGAGGTGATCCGCGAGCTGCGGCCGAAAGTCAATACCGTGCTCGGCATCAAAGCCTTCATGCAGAACGTGCCGGCGATCCGCATCGGCGGGCAGCTCACCAAGAGCCCGTACCAGTACGTGCTGCAGGGCGCGAACACCGAAGAACTGTACTACTGGGTGCCGATCATCGAGGCCAGGTTGAAAACGCTGCCCGGGCTGATCGACGTCGGCAGCGACCTGCAGATCACCCGCCCGCAGGTGACCGTGGAAATCGACCGCGAAAAGGCCTCCGCCCTTGGAGTCAGCGTGCAGCAGATCGAGCTCGCGCTGAACAATGCCTACGGCGCGCGCCAGGTGTCGACCATCTATACCGCAACCAACCAGTATTGGGTAATGCTGGAGCTCGAGCCGCGCTTCCAGACCGACCCATCGGTGCTGCCGATGCTCTACGTGCGCGCCGCGACCGGTGCGCTGGTGCCGCTCTCCGCCCTGGCCAAACTCGCCTACGGCGTCGGGCCGCTGTCGGTCAGCCACCTGGGCCAATTGCCCTCGGTAACCTTTTCCTTCGATTTGCGGCAGGGCGTCGCGCTGTCGCAGGCGATCGCCGAAATCAATCAGGCGACGCGCGAACTGCAGGTGCCGGCCACGCTCAACACCACCTTTCAGGGCACGGCGCAGGCGTTCCAGGCCTCGCTCCAGGGCATGGGCCTGTTGCTGCTGCTCGCCATCGTGGTGATCTACCTGGTACTCGGCATCCTGTATGAGAGCTTCATTCATCCGCTCACCATTTTGTCGGGGCTGCCGACCGCCGCGCTCGGCGCGTTGCTGACGCTGCTCGCATTCGGCATCGAACTCAACATGTACGCGTTCGTCGGCATGATCATGCTGATCGGCATCGTCAAGAAGAACGCAATCATGATGATCGACTTCGCCATCGAGGCGCAGCGAAGGGAGGGCAAGAAAGCCGCCGATGCGATCTACGAGGCCTGCATCGTGCGTTTCCGGCCGATTATGATGACTACCATGGCGGCGCTGATGGGCAGCCTGCCGATCGCGCTGTCCATCGGCGCCGGCGGCGACGCGCGCATGCCTCTGGGTTTGACCGTGGTCGGCGGCCTCGCCGTGTCGCAGGTGCTCACGCTCTACATTACACCGGTGATCTACCTTTATTTCGAACGCCTGCAGGAGTGGCTGACGCGGCGGCGCGGCGCGGCCGAGGCAGGGCTCGGCACGACCAACTAAGGATTCAACTGCCGGTAGACGACGGTGGCGACAGCCAGAAGGCTTGCGCGGTCCATCTCGCCTGACAAGGCGTAGCCGAGTTTGCCGTCGATCCAATAGAACACGGCGACCTTGTCTTCCTGGCTGAAACGGAAAGCGGTTTCCCGCAGCTCGGCATCGCGGACGGATACGTAGAGCGTGATGCGCTGCCCCTTGGCGTCCTGATACATGAACTGAGCGACCGGCCCCTTGCCGCCGGGCAACAGCCGCCCGCCGACGAGATCGAAGCCTTGCTGCGTCAGCAGCGGCACTTTCAGCTCGTTCCCCAGGCGCTTGGACAACCATTTCACCAGGTGATCCTGCTGATCGGCGCCGACTTCGACCGGGTGCCGCACTTCCGGGGCATACACCGCGTACGCAACCGCGGCGCGGCGCGGCAATGCCGCCGCCTCGACAAAACGGTCGGCGCGGTAGGACTGCGCCATCCAGCCCAGCCCGAAGCTCATCGCCATCGCGCCCGCGGCAAGCGCGTAATACGGCCAGCGGCCGCGCGACGGTCGCGCGGCGAGCAGCCGCTGCGGCACGGGCGCGTTCAGCAGCGGGTTGTAGAGCGCGCGCAGCGCTTCGTTCTGCTCGCGCCAAACGCGCACGCTCTCGGCCGCCGCCGCGTCGTGCGCCAGATACGCTTCCACCTGAACGCGGCGCGCATCATCGAGTTGCCCATCGGCGTAGGCGTGCAGATCGGCTTCGGTGAAGTTGCTCATTTCACTACCTTCAGATTGGTTGCCGTGGCCGTGCCCGACATCACCAGGCGCAGGCGCTCGCGCCCACGCGACAAGCGCGACATGACCGTACCGACCGGAATGCTCAGTGCCTTGCTCACCTCGGCGTAGCTCAGTTGCTCCAGGCCCACCAACAACAGGACTTCACGTTGCTCCGGCGGCAGCCGCCGCAGCGCCGCGTCCAAATCGCGCAGTTCCAGCGGGTCGGACTGCGGCGCGCTCGGCAGCCCTTGCTCGAGCGCTTCGTCGAGCGCCAGTTCGCGCCGCGCCTTCAGTTGATTGACGAACACATTGTGCATGATGGTGAACAGCCAGGCGCGCAAATCGCTGCCGTGCCGCCATAAATAGAACTTGGCCAGTGCGCGCTCGAGCGTGTCCTGCACCAGGTCATCGGCCCGGTGGCTGTCCCCCGTCAGAGCGCGTGCATAGCGCCGCAGGCGCGGGACGAGCGCAACGATCTGTGCACTCTCCATCAGCACATCATAGCAATGCCGGGCCTATTGCGTGACGACGTGCCAGACCATGCTGGCGCAAGCGCCGAGCAGCGCGGCAAGCAGTACCGAACCCAATGCATTTTTCATGTTCTCTCCTGTGGATTTGTGGGTGCTACGCGAGATTAAACAGGCCGGCGGCGAGATTTATTCCTGCGCCGGGAAAATTCAGCCGCCAACAGCCTGTCGCAGCGGCTGTGTCTCATGCCCTGCCGGAAGCTTGCCGCATGCAGGTTGTTTCGCCGCCGCGACGCCTATACACTCGTTTGTGGAACGACGGTTCCGCTGCAAGCACACGGCGACAGCCGCAAACCAATCCGACTTCGGGCCCCATGTCGACAGAGACGACTTACGATTACGTCATAGTTGGAGCGGGTTCTGCGGGCTGCGTTCTCGCCAACCGCCTGACGGCGAGCGGTCGCTACCGGGTGCTGTTGCTCGAGGCCGGTCCGCGCGATCGCGACCCGTGGATCCATGTGCCCCTCGGCTACGGCAAACTGTTCACTAAAGCCTCGGTCAACTGGCGCTACATCTCGGAGCCTGAAGCGGAGCTCAACGGGCGGCAGGTGTATACCCCGCGCGGCAAGGTGCTCGGCGGATGTTCCTCGATCAACGGGCTCGTCTATATTCGCGGACAGCGCGAAGACTTCGACGCCTGGGGCGTCCCCGGCTGGGGATTCGACGACTTATTGCCGTATTTCAAGCGCAGCGAGGACCAGAGCCGCGGCGCAGACGCGTGGCACGGCGTCGGCGGACCGCAAGCGGTCAGCGATCTGCCCGACCGGCATGAGCTGTGCGACGCGTTCATCGCCGCGGCCGGCGAGGTCGGCATCCCGCGAAATAATGATTTCAACGGCGCGGCGCAGGAAGGCGCAGGCTATTATCAGGCGACCAGCAGGAACGGCAGGCGTTCGAGCACGGCGACCGGATTCCTGCGGCCCGCCGAGCGTCGCTCGAATCTGACGGTGGCGACCGGGGCGCTGGCGACGCGGGTGCTGTTCGAGGGTACACGCGGCGTCGGCGTAGAGTACCGCCGCGGCGGAGTGCTGCGGCAGGCGCGCGCGGCGCGCGAAGTGCTGCTCGCCGCAGGTGCGTTCAATTCTCCGCAACTGCTGCAGCTATCGGGCGTGGCATCGCGCGAACTGCTGGCAGGTGTCGGAATACCCGTCGTCGCCGAGCTGCCCGGCGTCGGCGAGGATCTGCAGGATCACTTCTACGTGCGCACCATCTGGCGCTGCACGCGGCCGATCACCTTCAACGACGACATGGCGAGCTGGCGGCGCAAGCTTGGGATCGGACTGAAGTACCTGTTCCTGCGCCGCGGTCCGCTGACGGTCAGCGCGGGCTACGCCGGCGCGTTCGCGCGCACCCGCCCGGAGCTTTCGCGGCCCGATGTGCAATTCTATTTCATCAATTTCAGCCTGCCGAAGATGGGCGAGCGATTGCACCCGTTTTCCGCCTTCACCTGTTCCATGTGCCCGCTGCAGCCGCAGGCACGCGGTTCGGTGCGCATCCGCTCGGCCGATCCGGGCGCGGCCCCGTCGATCCGCTACAATTTTCTCTCGGCTGAAAACGACCGGAACACTGCGGTCGCCGGACTGAAGCTGTTGCGCCGCCTGGTGCGCTCCCCCGCAATGCGGCCCTATGTCGCGGCCGAGGAATTGCCCGGCGAGCGCGTGCAAAGCGACGCCGATTGGCTCGGCTTCTGCCGCGAGGCGGGCAGCACCGTCTATCACCCGGTCGCGACCTGCCGCATGGGCGCGGACGCGCGCGCCGTGACCGATGCGCGGCTGCGCGTGCGCGGGATTTCCGGCGTACGTGTCGTCGACGCGTCCATCATGCCGACGGTGGTTTCCGGCAATATCAACGCCGCGGTGATCGCGCTGGCGGAAAAAGGCGCCGATCTGGTGCTGGAGGACGCGGCGGTTTGATGCCCGGTCAAACCCGATGCCAACACCCTGCTCGTTTCGGCAGGACAAAGTTGACACGTCTGTGAGGGTTTGACACACTGCGACCCGATACCACCCGCGAGTCGCGTCCATCAACCTGAGGAGAATTGCATGAACATATGGCGTTTCTGCGTCGGTAATGCGCTTGCTCTGGCCTTAGCCGGCCTTGCCGTCAGCGCGCACGCGCAGCAGAAGGAAATCAAGATCGGGGTGATCTACGACTACACCGGTCCGTTTGCCGCGGGCGGGTCGCTGCCGGGCGCGATGGGCACCAAGGCCGCGATCGAGATGATCAACGAGCGCGGCGGCATCGAGGGCTACAAGATCAACGCGATCTACGCCGATGCCCAGTCCAAGGCCGACATCGCCATCAACGAGATGACGCGGTTGATCGAGCAGGAAAAAGTGGACCTGATCCTCGGCGTGTTCTCCAGCGCCCATTGCGTGCCGATGGCGCAGCAGGCCGACGCCAAGAAGAAACTGATGTGGGCCACCATTTGCGTCGCCTCGGGCGTGGTCAAGGACAAGAATCTGACCCATTTCTTCCGCGTGCAGGTGCATGGCGACCAGTACGGCGAAACCTCGTGCAAGTTCCTCAACGAGCTGTCCAAGGCCAAGCTGGGCAAGGATCCGAAGGATCTCAAGGTCGCTGTCATCTACGAGGACGGTCCCTACGGCGCGGGCATTGGCGCGAGCAACGAAACCAACTGCAAGGCGCTCGGCATCCAGGTCGTGCTGAAGGAAGGCTACTCCGCCACGGCGCCGGATCTGTCCACCCTGGTGACCAAGCTGCGCCGCGCGCGCGCCGACGTTATCCTGCACACCGGCTACAACCCTGACATCACGCTGTTCTGGCGGCAGGCGCGCGAGCAGGGGCTAAAATGGTCGGCGCTGATCGGCCACGGCGCGGGCTATGCGCAGTACGACAAGCTGCGCACAGCGTTCGGCAAGGATGCCGACCTCATCTTCAACGTGGACCCGGTCGCCGCGCAACTGCTCGATCCGAAGACCCTTAAACCCGGACTGGGCGACGTGACCAAGGAAATGATCAAGCGTTACACCGCGCAAGTGACGGACCGCAAAGTGGACGAAGTCCCGCCGCACGTGTCGATGGGCTTCAACCACACCTACGTGTTCCTCACCGACGTGCTGCCGCGCGCGATCAAGAAATACGGCGGTATCGATACCGAGTCCCTGCGCAAGGCGGCGCTCGACACCGACATCCCGGTCGGCGGCACCATCCAGGGCTACGGCGTGAAGTTCTTCCCGCCGGGACACCAGATGTCCGGCCAGAACGAGCGCTCCGCGATGGTGGTGATGCAATACATCAACAGCGACACCAAGATCGTGTGGCCGACGGCGATCAAGACGGCGGACCCGGTGTTGCCGCTGCCGAAGAGCCATACTTACGCCCTGCAATAAGAGCGCCGCGGCAGCCGGGCTTAGCGCATTGCTTCTCCGGACCGGCAAGCGCATTACCGTTTTCGGTAATGCCGCTGCCGGTCCGCGCTTGGTCCTGGCGTTGCGAGTGCTTTTGTGCGCGCCATTTCAAGCCCGATGCTGAGCGTCAAGGGAATCACCAAGGTTTTCGGCGGCTTCAAGGCCGTGGATCGCGTTTCCTTCGACGTGACCGAGGGCGAAATCCTCGGGCTGATCGGCCCGAATGGCTCGGGCAAGAGCACGATCTTCAATCTGATCGCCGGCTCGCTCGCGCCCAGCGGCGGGGCGATCGAATTTCTCGGCCGCGACCTTACCGGCGCTGCGGCCAACCAGGTGGCGCGATTCGGCATCGGCCGCACCTACCAGATTCCACGTCCGTTCAGAAAGCTGTCGCTGCTTGAAAACGTCGCGCTGGCTGCGTATTACGGACAAAGCGAACGGCCGTCGCGCGAACAGGCTTACGCGCAGTCGCGCGAAACCCTGGGGCTGGTGGGCCTGCCCGCGAGCGAGCAGGCGCGCGCCGACGGCCTCGGCGCAGCCGGTTTGAAGAAACTCGAGCTTGCGCGCGCGCTGGCGACGCAACCGAAACTGCTGCTCGCCGACGAGAGCCTGGGCGGGCTGGACGAATCCGAGATGGAACAGGCGGCGGACATGCTGGCGATGATCCGCGAGCGGCGCGGCGTTACCATCATCTGGGTAGAGCACATCATGGGCGTGCTGATGCGCGTGGTCGACCGCTGCGTCGTGCTCGACCACGGAGAGGTCATCGCACAGGGCAAGCCGCAGGCGGTGGCGCACGATCCGCGCGTGGTCGAAGTGTATCTGGGCACGGACGCGGACGAGGTGCAGAAGGGCATCGCGCTTAGACAGGGCGGTACTACATGAATATCGCCGCAGCGACATCCGCCGGTAGCGCCATGCTCAAGGTCAACGACGTTTCGGCAGGCTATGCCGGCTTCCAGGCCCTGTTCAACGTCAGCCTCGAAGTCAGACCGGGCGAATCGATCGCCGTGATCGGTCCCAATGGCGCCGGCAAGACCACGCTGTTGCGCACGATTTCGAAACTGATCGGCGTTACCTCGGGCGACATCCAGATGGAGGGTCGTTCGCTCAAGGATGTGCCGGCGCACGAGGTGATCGCCCGCGGCATTGCGCAGGTACCCGAGGGGCGGCGGCTGTTCGCGCGCCTGACGGTGGAGGAGAACCTCAAAATGGGCGCGTTCCTGCCGGCGGCGCGCCCGCGCCATGCCGAGCGCCTGAAGTTCGTCTATTCGCTGTTTCCGCGCCTCGAGGAGCGCCACGCGCAGATTGCCGGAACCCTGTCCGGCGGCGAGCAGCAGATGTGCGCCATCGGCCGCGCGCTGATGTCCGGGCCCAAGCTGCTGCTGCTCGATGAGCCCTCGGCGGGTCTCGCGCCGGTGGTCGTGCAGTCGATTTTCGAATTGGTGAAGCGCATCTGTTCCGAAGGTTACACGGTGTTGATCGTGGAACAGAACATCCGCCAGGTGCTGAAGGTGGTGGACCGCGCCTATCTGCTCGAAACCGGGCGCATCAAATCGAGCGGACCCTCCGCCGAGCTGCTCGCCTCGGACGAAATCCGCAAAGCCTATCTGGGGATCTGATGCAAATATTCGACGTCTTCCTGCTTGAATCGGTGCTCAACGGACTGCTGCTCGGCGGGTTGCTGGCGCTGCTGTCGCTCGGGCTCAATCTGGTGTTCGGAGTAATCGATGTCGTCTGGATCTGCTATGCCGAACTGATCATGGTCGGCATGTACGCGATCTACTATTTTTACGTCGTATTCGGCTGGCCGCTGCTGCTCGCGATGGCAGCGGGCGTACTGCTGGTGGCGGCGGCCGGCGCGGCGCTGCACTACTTCGTCATTCGCCCGGTGCTTACCGCCGAGCCGATCAACCAGCTGCTGGTTACAGGCGGCGTGCTGTTCTTTCTGCAAGCGGCGGCGACGCTCGCGTTCGGCATCGAATTCAAGAATATCGGCGTGAGCTTTCCGCCCATAGTCATCAGCGAGATCTCGTTTTCGATGCCGCGGCTGATCGCGTTCGGCGTGGCGCTCGCCGGCATGCTCGCGATGTACCTGTTCCTCACGCGCACCTTCATCGGCACCGCGATCCGCGCGATCAGCCAGGATCGCGCGATCATGCCGCTGATGGGCGTGAATCCGGATCGCATTTTCATTATCACTTCGGCGCTGGGCGGCGGCCTGGCCGGGCTGGCTTCCTGCCTGCTGGTGCTGCAATACGACATCCACCCGGCGATCGGCTTGTCGTTCGGGCCGATCACTTTCCTGATCTGCGTGCTCGGCGGGCTGGGGAACATGGTCGGCGGCTTCATTGCCGCATTCATCTTCGCGCAGTTCATTTCGGTGGGCGGTTTCTTCCTCGCGGTCGAATGGGGCTATGTCATCGCCTTCCTGTTTTTCATCGCCATGATGTTCTGGCGCCCGCGAGGAATCTGGGGAGGCAAGTGATGCGCGCGCTCCCCTGGATCGGCCTCGCCGCCCTTGCCCTGGCGCCGTTCGCCGGCATGGGCAACTACCCTTTGCATCTGCTGATCCAGGTATTGCTGTGGGGTTTCGTCTACACCAGCTGGTCGATCATGGGGCGCCTCGGCATGGTGAGCTTCGGCCACGGCGCCTTTCTTGGCATCGGTGCCTACGTTGTCGTCATGGGCTGGAATCAATACGGACTGACGCCCTGGATCGGGTTGCCGATCGCGCTTGCGGTCACGGCGGTCGTTGCCTTCCTGATCGGCTATCCGTGCTTCCGCTTCAAAATCGTAGGCCATTACTTCGCGCTGGTCACGCTGGCGCTGTCGGAGGTAACGCGGCTGTTGATCGTCGCGCTGCGCGATCAAACCGGCGGCTCGCTCGGCGTCACCCCCAAGACCGCGCTGACCGAATCGTCCTATTCGCTCGTCGCGCTACAGTTTTCCAACAAGATCGTCTGGTTCTACGTGGTGCTCGCCATCTGGCTTGCCGGCCTGTGGGTGTGGAAGAAAGTCGACCGCAGCATGGGACGGCTCGCGCTCGAGGCGATCAGCCAGGAGGAAGACGCCGCCGCTTCGATCGGCATCAACGTCACCCGGTTGAAGCTGGGCGTCACACTGATCTCCGCGCTGATGACCTGCGTCGGCGGCGCGCTCTACGCGCAGTACCAGGCTTACGTCAATCCGGATACCGTCTCCGGCATCGGCATCAGCCTGCAGATGGTGTTCGGCGTGATCGCCGGCGGCATGTACGTGCGCCTGGGACCGACGGTGGGAGCGGCGTTCACGCTGCTGCTCGCCGAGGGGCTGCGCCTGATGTTCGGCAACAGCCTGCATGCGCTGGACAGCACCATTTACGGTTTGATGCTGGTGCTCTTCATCATCTACATGCCCAAGGGCATCCTTGGCGGGGTGCTTGAGGCGATGCAGCGCAAGAAACCCATGCCCGAGGGCGCACGCGCCTAACGCAAGCCGGCGATGTAGTCCGAAACGCCCTGGATTTCGCGGTCGGAGAGTTTTCCCGCTGTGCCGCGCATGGAGTTGTTGGCGTCGTTGGCGCGCTCGCCGGTGCGGAACGCCTTCAGCTGCGCCTCGGTGTACTCGGCGTGCTGACCGGCCAAACGCGGATACTGCGCCGGCATGCCGGCCCCGTTAGGTCCGTGGCAGGAAGCGCAGGCTGGGACCCCTTTGCCGGCGTTGCCGCCGCGGTAAATCTTCTGCCCGAGCGCCACCAGATCCCTGCTTTTCGCCGCACCCGTCTTTGCCGCCTGGGCGGCGTAATACGCAGCGAGATTGCGCATGTCCTCGGCCGGCAGGTTCGCCACCATCCCCGCCATCACCGGGTTATCGCGTTCGGCTTTCTTGCCCGCCGCCGCTTTGAAGTTGGAAAGCTGTTTGTGCAGGTACTCCGGAATCTGCCCGGCGAGCTTGGGGTTGACCGCGATCTGGCTGTTGCCGTCGGCGCCATGACAGGCAGCGCAGGTCTGGCTGGCGAGGACTTGCCCTTTGGCGGCATCGCCCTTGAACGGCGGCTCGGCGGCGACCGCTGCCAAAGCTGCCAACGCAGCGCCAAGCGCCATGATGCGTTTCATGCTGTTGCTCCTCGAAGCAGAGTGCATTTGAAAAGCTGATATTCTAGCTGAGTTTTCCGTATTTGGGCCTGTACTGCCATGTCCTTGTTTCGCGGCGCTACCTTCTACATCACTGCGCATCACCTCAGCGATCTGCCGCCGCCTCTGGGTCCGGAAATTGCATTCGCGGGGCGTTCCAACGCCGGCAAATCCAGCGCGATCAACACGCTCGTCGACCATAATCGCCTGGCGTTCGTGAGCAAGACGCCGGGGCGCACGCAGCAGATCAATTTTTTCAGCCTGCGCGGCGGTGCCTTTCTGGTCGACCTGCCCGGCTATGGCTACGCCAAGGTCCAGCGCGACCTGCGCACGCATTGGGAGGGGTTGCTCTCGACCTATCTGCAGACCCGCGGTTCGCTGTTCGGGATGGTGTTGATCATGGACGCGCGCCATCCGCTCACGCCGCTCGACCGGCAGATGCTGAACTGGTTCGCGTCGACGGGCAAGCCGGTGCACGTGCTGTTGTCCAAATCGGACAAACTCTCGCGCGAGGAAAGGCAAAAGACGCTGCGCGAAGTCCGTGCCGAGTTGTCGAATTATGCGGATAATTACACGGCGCAGCTTTTCTCCAGCTCGAAAAAGCAAGGCATGGAGGAAGCAGAAGAAATAATCGGGGGTTGGCTGGGGATCAAGGGCGACAGCCCAAAAAAAGCCCCCGGCTAAAGGGGACAAGACCGGGGGCGAGTGCGCCTTAATAGAATTAAGGCACCCGCTCAGGGAGGAGAAGCGGGAGATGACCGTAGTCATCTGATAGTAGGATTGGGAAATTTCAGAAAAGTTTCCGCAATCCGCAACAAGATTTGAGTATGTCCCAACACATTGATTGAGAAGGCTAGATACCAGCATGAATATCTATGGCAATTTTCCCTCGGTGCGCATGCGCCGCATGCGGCACGACGAGTTTTCCCGTCGCCTGATGCGCGAGCATGTGCTCACTACCAACGATCTCATTTACCCGGTGTTCGTAATGGAGGGCTCGAAGAAGACCCAGCCGGTGCCGTCGATGCCGGGGGTGGAGCGCATGACCCTGGACCGGCTCCTGCCGGTGGCCGAACGCTGTCTGAAACTCAAGATCCCGGCGCTGGCGCTGTTCCCGGTGATCGACGCCAAGCTCAAGACGCTGGATGGCAAGGAGGCGACGAATCCGAAGGGACTGATCCCGCGCGTAGTCGCCAGGCTCAAAAAAGAGTTTCCAGAGCTCGGGGTGATGTGCGACGTCGCCTTGGACCCGTATACCAGCCATGGCCAGGACGGCGTAATCGATGCCAGCGGCTACATCCTCAACGACGCCACGCTGGCGATTCTCGAGAAGCAGGCACTCACCCAGGCCGCGGCCGGCGTGGATATCGTCGCCCCCTCGGACATGATGGACGGGCGCATCGGGTGCATCCGCGCAGCGCTGGACAAAGGGCAATTCATCCACACCCGCATCATGGCTTATTCGGCCAAGTATGCGTCCGGCTATTACGGCCCGTTTCGGGACGCGGTCGGTTCCGCCGCCAACTTGGGAAAAGGCAATAAATTCACCTATCAGATGGACCCGGCCAATACCGATGAAGCGCTATGGGAAGTGGGATTGGACCTGCAGGAAGGCGCAGACATGGTCATGGTGAAGCCGGGCATGCCCTATCTGGATATCCTGCGGCGAGTGAAAGACGAATTCAAGGCGCCGACTTTCGTCTATCAGGTGAGCGGCGAATATGCCATGCTCAAGGCAGCAGGCATGAACGGCTGGATCAACGAGAAGATCTGTGCCATGGAAGCGCTGCTCGCTTTCAAACGCGCCGGCGCTGACGGCGTCCTCACCTACTACGCACTCGATGCGGCGCAGTGGCTCAAGGAAGGCTGAGTCGCTCTGACGCCGTAAGAAAGCGAAATCCCGCCTTTGTGGCAATCGACTTTGTTTCTTTTGGACGGCGCTAGCCGAAGACAATCGCCACGCCGTGCGCTTCCGCCGCGCCGACGGCCACCGAGCCGTCGGGCATGCGTGTGGGGTGCAGCCCCCCGGCACGCATGGTCCGCTCCGCCGCATCCCGATTGCTGACGCGAATAAACAAGACCGGCATGCAGGGCTGGTGGCGCGCGCTGATCCATACGCCGGGCAGCCTTTTCGCCAACGCGCGCTCGTCGACGACGGCGATGGGTGTGTCACCGGTATGGATCAACAGTCCTTCGTTAATGGTCTTCGCCTTGACGTCGAACAATCGTTCGTAGGCCGCCGCGGTGGCGGCCACCTCGTTGCTGAGAATCACCAGCGCCGCGAGGCCGATCGCCGTATTCGCATGCCTCTGGTACTCGGGGCGCCACACCACGTCGCGGGTGAAATGCTGACACAGAAACACCTGTCCCCCGGGGGTCTGCTCCAGGCCCAGTTGCGTGATCCGAAACGATGCGCTCTTCGCGCCCTCCGGCAACTGTACCGGGCGTGAAAAATCGACCGGCTCGGAAGGGGCCAGCGCGGCCGCGCTGAGTTCGCCATAGGCGCCGCGCGCGTTGTCCGTCTTCAGCGCGATCGCCGCCAGGCCGTCGCCGATGCGGGCAAAATCGTAGTAGTACTCGCGGCCGGGCAGACGTTGCGGCACCATCAACAGCTCGAAATAATCCCGGCCGAACATGACGCAATGGTTCTGTGACCCCAGCGTATGATGACCGCGCGGCGTGAGCGTGAAGCCCATGCGCCTGAAGCTATCCTGTGTCGAATCCAGATCGCGCGTGGCAATCACTACATGGTCTATGCCCCTGACGTGCTTTCTCACGGTTGTTCTCTTGTTTTTGTGGACGCGCCATTATAATTGCGTTGACGCCCATTGCAGAGAGCCGGGCAGGGTTAAAACCTGTCCGGAACGGCGATTCGTTCAATTAGTAAGCGCTCCCTGTCGTGGAAAATGGCTTCAGATTTGGATAACAGCAGGTCAACAGGAGTATCACCCATGCTTTATATAGACCACGGAAAAGGCGGTCCCGCCGACGTTTTGAAACCGGCCGAAGGGCCTGCGCCGCAGCTCCAGGCCGGCGAAGTCGTCATTGAAGTGCACTACGCCGGGGTCAATCGACCGGATGTATTGCAGCGTTCGGGCAACTATCCGCCGCCGCCGGGCGCCTCAGCCTTCATCGGTCTGGAAGTCGCCGGGCGCGTCAGCGCCGTGGCAGCGGATGTAACGCAATGGAAGACGGGCGACATGGTATGCGCGCTCACGCCCGGCGGCGGTTATGCCGAGTATTGCGCGGTGCCGGCGCCGCATTGTCTGCCCATCCCCAAGGGCCTTTCCCTGAAGGAGGCAGCCGCGTTGCCGGAGAATTTCTACACCGTCTGGACCAATGTCTTCGATCGCGGACGGTTGAAATCCGGGGAAAGTTTCCTCGTGCACGGCGGCTCCAGCGGCATCGGCCTGACTGCGATCCAGCTGGCGAAAGCCTTCGGCGCGACCGTCTACACCACGGTGGGCAACAAGGAGAAAGCGGAGTTCTGCCGAAAGATCGGGGCCGATGCCGCGATCAACTACCGCGAACAGGATTTCGCCGCCGAGGTGTCCCTGCTCACGAACAAGAGGGGTGTCGACCTGATCCTCGACATGGTGGGCGGCCCATACATCGAGAAGAACTTTCAGTCGCTGGCGCTCGAAGGGCGGCTGGTGCAGATCGCTTTTCTGCAGGGAAGCAAGGCCCCGCTCGATTGCATGCCGATCATGCTCAAGCGCCTCACGTTCACCGGTTCCACCCTGCGCCCGCGCACCGTGGCTCAAAAAGCCGCGATCGCGCAGGATCTGTTGAAACAGGTCTGGCCGCTGCTCGAATCGGGCAAGGTCAAACCAGTGATCCACGCGACGTTCCCGCTTAAAGACGCGAAGCTCGCGCACGAACTCATGGAGTCGAGCAAGCACATCGGCAAGATCATGCTGCAAGTGAAGAACTAGTTCGCGCGGGCGCCGTCAAGCAATCAATAGCCCGCAGCGCGATTGAGAGTGGCAAGAAAGGCGTCCGCAGACTGGTAGCCGATCACCCGCAGACCCGGGATTTCCTTGCCCTGGCGGTCGAAGAAGATGATGCCGGGCGGACCGAAAAGCCTGAAGCGCGCAAGCAGCGCCTTGTCTTCGGTCGAATTGGCGGTGACGTCCGCCTGCAACAACAACAGCTGCTCCATTTTCGCTTTCACGCGCGCGTCGGTGAACGTGAAGGCTTCCATTTCCTTGCAGGATACGCACCAGTCGGCGTAGAAATCGAGCATCGCCGGTTTGCCGGCGGTCGCAAGCCTCGTTTCGAGTTCGCCCAGGTTCCTGACGCGCGTGAAGCGCACTTCTTGCGCGCCGTGCTCGCCGCCGGCTAGCAGCCCGGCTAGCGGCCGCAGCAGGTCGCGGCTGCCCGATAGCGCCCCGATCGCGAGCGCCGCGCCGGCGAGCAGCGCGAGAAAACCCACGCCTTTCCACAGCCGCGCCGCGCTGCCGGCGTCCGGCGGCAGTGGGTCAATCGCGCGCAGCACCATGCCGGAACCGACCAGCAGCGCGGCCCAGGCGAGCAGCAGCGCGGCCGGCGGCAGCACCGGCGACACGATCCAGATCGCGACGGCCAAAAGCAGCGCGCCGAAAAAATGCTTCACCGACCGCATCCAATGTCCGGACTTGGGCAGAAATGCGCCCTCGAACACGCCGACCAGGATCAGCGGCACGCCCATGCCGATCGACATGGCGAACAGCGCAATGCCTCCCAGCATCACGTCGCGCGTCTGGCTGATGTAGAGCAAGGCGCCGGCCAGCGGCGCGGCCACGCAGGGGCTGACGATGGCGGCCGACAGTACGCCCATCACCACCACCGCGCCGAGGTGTCCGCCCTTAAGCCGGCTGCTGGTCTCGGCAATCTTTGCGTGGAAGCCGGAAGGCAGCTGTAGTTCGTACAGACCGAACATCGACAGCGAAAGCAGCACGAATACGGCGGCAAACGCCGACAACACCCAGGGATTCTGCAGCGCCGCGGACAACAGATTGCCCGACAGGGCCGCGCCGATGCCGATCGCGGTGTAAGTGACCGACATGCCCAACACATAGGCGAAGGACAGCGTGAACGCGCGCGTCCGCGTCGCGTTGCGGCCTTCGCCGACGATGATCCCCGACAGGATCGGTATCATCGGCAGCACGCACGGCGTAAACGTCAGCAGGATGCCGGCGCCGAAAAAAGCGGCGGCAATCAGCCACAGGCTGCCCGAGGCAAGCAGCGTTTCGAAGCGCGCTTCCTCGCCGATCGGCGCGTCGGTCGCGTGTGCCGTTGCGGCGGTCGGCGTCGACGTCGCCCCCGGGGCGGATGCGCCGGGGGCAGGCGCCAGCGCCGCGAGCTTGATTTCCGCGGTCTGCACCTGCGGCACATAGCACACGCCGATGTCGGCACAGCCCTGCGAGGTCACCGCCAGCTTGAGCCTGTCCGCGGCAGCCTCGCGCGCAAACGGCAGGCGGATGCGCAACTCCTTGCGATAAGTCTCCACCTTGCCGAAAAACTCGTCGTTGTGGATATCGCCCTTGGGGAATTGCGCCGCGCCCAGTTTCACGCCGGCCGGCTCGGCGGCGAATTTGAACTTGTCGCGATACATGTAATAGCCGTCGGCGATGCGGTAGCGCACTTCGATCGTGCCCGCGTCGATGGCCTGCGCCGAAAACTTGAAGGCGACCGCCGGATCGAGCAGCTCCTGCGCGCCGGCCAAGCCGTGCAGGAGGAGCGAAAGAAGCAATATGGGGGTTCGGTACAGGTTGATTCGCATAGGAGGTTCAGATCCGCTCGCCGCGCGTTTCGGATTCGACCCACTGCAGATAGGCTGGCAGGCCATGAGTCAATGAGACCGCAATGATTTCGGGGAGTTCATACGGATGGTTGGCGCGGATCGCCGCTTCCAGCTCCGCATAGCGGTCCTGAACGGTCTTGATCAGCAGCGGAACCTCCTCGTCATGCTGGATTTCACCCTGCCAGCGGTAGACGGAACTGCACGGAGCGAGAATGTTGACGCAAGCGGCCAGCCGCCGCTCGATCAACAGGGCGGCAAGTTTTTCGGCGCTTTCCCGGTCCGGCAGATTGGTGACGACGAGCAGGCTGTCCATGAGTTCAGCCGGAATTCACTGCGCCGCGACCACAGGCACGCCTTCACGGACGCTCGGGTAACGCAAGCGCACGCCCAGCTCGGCTTTCATGCGTGTATTGACCAGGCGCCGCGATTCACGCATAAACGACAGCAGCCCTTCGGCAATCGCGCCCGCTTCGGCCGCCGCGCGCGCAACGCGCGGCGGCCGAGGCAGGCGCGCACGGTCGGCCACCAGATCGAAGTAATCGCCCATTTTCATCTCGCTGTCGTCACTCGCATTGTATACGCGGCCGGCGCCGCCCCGCTCCAGCGCCGCCACGCAGACGCGAGCCAGATCGTCGGCGTGGATGTGATTGGTGTAGACATCGTCCTCGGCGCGCAAAACGGGCGAAGCGCGCCGCAACTGCGCCAGCGGCAGGCGCTCGGCCGCATAAATCCCGGGTACGCGCAGAACCACCACCGCCACCCCGCTCTGCTCGCCCCACGCAAGCAGTGCGCGCTCGGCGTCGACGCGACGCTGCGCGCGCAGCGTCAGCGGCGCGACCGGCCGCGCCTCGTCCACCCACGCCCCGCCGCAATCGCCGTAAACGCCGCTGGTGCTGATGTAGATGAGGCGCTCGGGCCGCTGCGGCGAAAGCGCTGCGATCAGATTGGCGGTGCGTTGATCCTGTTCGCCGCTCTCCCCCGGCGGCGCCAGGTGCAACACCAGGTCCGCGCCTCTGGCCAGCGCATGCAGCGCGTCCGGATGGTCGAGATCGCCGGTAAGCGGTATCGCGCCAAGCGCGGCGATGCGATCAGCCTGTCCGGCAGACCGGACCAGGCCGAAAACCTCGTATTTGTCCGTGAGGAGCGGCAAGGCGCGCAGCGCGATATCGCCGCATCCAACGATCAGCAGCCTGTTCATAGTAAAATTGTACCTGCTCTCATCGCGACAGTATTACCCATGTCCCATCAAGTCACCATCCGCCCCAGCGGCCACGCGTTCCAGGTCGAGCCGGACGAAACCGTGCTCGTCGCCGCGCTGCGCGAAGGGTTCGCCCTCGCCTATGGTTGCCGCAACGGCGCCTGCGGCAGCTGCAAGGGCAAGTTGCTCGAAGGCCAGATCGATTACGGCAAGCATTCCGACACGGCATTGTCGGCCGAAGAGCAGGCGAGCGGGCTGGCGCTGTTCTGCGTCGCCCGCCCGCTCGGGGACATCGTCATCGAATGCCGCGAAGTCAGCGCGATCAAGGACCAGCAGATACGAATCTTGCCTTGCCGCATTCAGACCGTCGAGAGGCCCGCGCCAGACGTGGCGGTGATTACCCTCAAGCTCCCGGCCAGCGAACGCCTGCAGTATCTGGCGGGGCAGTATATCGAATTCCTGCTCAAAGATGGCAAGCGGCGCAGCTATTCCATGGCCAACGCGCCGCACGACGACGAATTGTTGCAGATCCACGTGCGCCATCTTCCCGGCGGCCTGTTCACCGACCATGTGTTCGGAAAGATGAAGGCGCGCGACATCCTGCGCTTCGAAGGGCCGCACGGCACATTCTTTCTGCGCGAAGACAGCGAAAAACCGATGGTATTGCTCGCCAGCGGCACGGGCTTTGCGCCGATCAAGGCGATCATCGAGCACGCGCTATTCAAGGGCATCACGCGGCCCATGACCCTGTACTGGGGCGGCCGCCGCCCGCGCGATTTGTACATGGACGAACTCGCCCGGCGCTGGGCGGCGGAACACGCGCATATAAAATACGTGCCGGTGGTCTCCGATGCGCTGCCCGAGGACGCATGGAGCGGGCGCGGCGGCTTCGTGCATCGCGCGGTGATGGAGGATTTCCCGGATCTCTCCGGCCATCAGGTCTACGCCTGCGGCGCACCCGTGGTCATCGATGCGGCGCGGCGCGATTTTCAAGCGCGGTGCGCGCTGCCGCCGGAGGAGTTCTACGCGGACTCCTTCACCACCGAGGCCGATCTCGCCAAGGTAAAGTGAACACGCCGGCCGGCCGGGCGCTTAGCCGGCTTCGCCTAGATAAGCGGCACGCACTTTCGGATCGACGAGCAATTCGTGCGCCGGTCCCGACAGCGTAATCAGGCCGGTTTCCATCACATAACCGCGACTGCTCACCTCAAGCGCGAGTTTGGCGTTCTGTTCCACCAGCAGGATGGTCACGCCTTCCTTCGCCACCGCCAGGATGGTCTCGAAGATCTTCTGCACCATCAGCGGCGCGAGCCCCATGCTGGGTTCGTCCAGCAGCAGCAGCTTCGGCCGGCTCATCAGCGCGCGGCCGATGGCGAGCATCTGCTGTTCGCCGCCGGAGAGCGTGCCCGCAGACTGGCCGCGCCGCTCCGCCAGCCGCGGAAACAGGCTGAATGCGCGCGCGAGGTCCTGCTTCACCGCCGCGACATCGCTGCGCACATAGGCGCCCATGGCGAGATTTTCCGCGACCGTGAGCTGGCCGAACACGCCGCGGCCCTCCGGCACCAGCGCCAGGCCGCGGCGCACCAATTCGAACGCGCGCATGCCCCCAACTGAGGCGCCTTCGTAGCGGATCGCGTCCGTGGCAACCGGCAGCAGACCGGCGATCGCCTTGAGCGTGGTGGTCTTGCCGGCGCCGTTGGCGCCGATCACGCACACCAGCTCCCCTTTGGAAACGTTGAGGTCTATCCCCTTGACCGCCTTGATGCCGCCGTAGGCGACCTCCAGGTGCCTCAATTCGAGTAGGTTCATGCCGCGCCGCCTCCGATCCAACGCCTTGACTCAAGCATGGGCGTTGTCGGCGTCCGGCGGCAATCGCGGCCGGTCGCATCCCCAACTTGAAGTCGGGGCCCCTGCTCCCTGCTCATGCCGCCCCAAGATACGCCTCAATCACGCGCGGGTCGCGCTGCACCTCGCGCGGCGGACCTTCGGCAATGCTTCGGCCGTAGTCGAGCACCAGCACGCGGTCGCACAGACCCATGACCAGTTTCATGTCGTGTTCGATCAGGAGGATGGTGGTGCCGTCGGCGCGCACGCGCTCGAGCAGCCTCTTCAGCTCCAGCGTTTCCGTTGCGTTCATGCCGGCGGCGGGCTCGTCGAGTGCCAGCAGCTTCGGCTCGGTGGCAAGCGCGCGCGCGATCTCCAGCCGCCGCTGGTCGCCGTAGGGAAGCTGCTGCGCGACTTCGTTGGCGCGCGCGGCGATGCCGACATATTCGAGCAGTCCCAGCGCGCGCGTCTCGATCGCCGCCTCTTCTTCGAGCGTGGCGCGGGTGCGCAGCACCGCGCCGAACACGCCGGCGCGGGTGCGCACGTGGCGCCCTATCATTACGTTGTCCAGAGCGGAGAGGTTGGCGAAAAGACGGATATTCTGAAACGTGCGGGCGACGCCTCGCGCCGCGATTTCGTCGGACCGGAGCCCGGAGAGCGACGCGCCGGCAAGGCTGAAACCGCCCCCGTCAGACGGGTAAATGCCGGTAAGCACGTTGAACAATGTCGTCTTGCCCGCGCCGTTGGGACCGATCAGCCCGTAGATCTCGCCGCGATTGATGCTGAACCCGACTTCGGCCAGCGCGAGCACGCCGCCAAAGCGCTTGTTCAAGTTCATGCAGTCGAGCAGGACCTTGCTCACTTGGCCGCCTCCGTTCCCTTGTCACGGTTCGACCATTGGCACTGTCGGCGTCCGGCGGCAATCGCGGCCGGTCGCATCCCCACCTTACGGTCGGGCCCCTGCTCCCTGCTCATGCCGCCGCCCCCTTGGTCTGGGCCAACTCGCGTTTTCTCACGGCCGAAGGCAGCAGGCCCGCCGGCCGGTAGAGCATCATCAGCACCAGCGCCAGGCCGAACAGCAGCATGCGGATCACCTCCGGCTCGATGATCGATCTGCCGAAAAGCGATTGCTGCAGCGGTTCGACCGTATAGCGCAGCAGTTCGGGAACGAACGAAAGTAACACCGCTCCCAGCACGACGCCCCAGATATTGCCCATGCCGCCGAGCACCACCATGGACAACACCATGACGGACTCGACCAGGACGAAACTCTCGGGGCTGATGAAACCCTGGATGGCGGCGAACATGCCGCCGGCGATGCCGCCAAAGGTGGCACCCATGGCGAACGCGAGCAGCTTGATGCGCGTGGTGTTGATGCCCATCGCCCGCGCCGCGATCTCATCCTCGCGCACCGCCTCCCAGGCGCGGCCGATGCGCGAATGCTGCAGCCGCAGGTTGACCACGATGGCAAGCAGCAGTAGCGCGAGCAACATGTAGTAATACTTGATCGGACCGGAAAACACCAGGCCGAGCAGAGACTCGCTCTGGCTGAAGCTGAAGCTGCCGAAACGGAACGGATCGATGCGCGATATGCCCTGCGGGCCGTTGGTGATGTTCACCGGCTGCGACAGGTTGTTCAGGAAAATGCGCACGATCTCGCCGAAGCCGAGCGTGACGATGGCAAGGTAGTCGCCGCGCAATTTGAGCGTGGGCGCGCCCAGCAGCACGCCGAACAGGCAGGCGACGAGCGCGCCGATGGGCAGGATGATCCAAAACGGCAAATGCAGATTGAAATGCGGTGACGCAAGCAGGGCGTAGGCATAGGCACCCACCGCATAGAAGGCGATGTATCCCAGGTCGAGCAGTCCGGCGAAGCCGACGACGATGTTCAGGCCGAGCGATAGGAACACGAACAGAATGGCGAGGTTGGCAATGCGCACCCAGGCGGTCCCGGCCGAGGCGAGCGCGAACGGCAGCCCGATCAGCGCGAGCGCGATCAGCGCGACGCCGATCCACTTCGCCTGTGGCCGGGCGAAAATGGTCACCCCGCGCATGCCGATTCGCGTCTCCGGCCTTGCGCGCCCGGCTTCAAGCGCGGTCTCCCACGCGTTCGCCGAGCAAACCGGAGGGCCGGAACACCAGCACCGCAATCAGCACCAGAAACGCGAACACATCCTGGTAATTACTGCCGAATACGTTGTTGGTCAAATCGCCGATATAGCCTGCGGCAAGGGCTTCGACAACGCCCAACAGAATCCCGCCGAGCATCGCGCCGGCGAGATTGCCGATGCCGCCCAGTACGGCGGCGGAAAACGCTTTCAAGCCCAGCAGCGATCCCATGCTGTAGTGGGCGATGCCGTAATAGGTGCCGACCATCACGCCGGCGACCGCGCCCAGGGCCGCGCCGACGATGAAAGTGAAGGCGATGATGCGGTCGATGTCGATGCCCATCAGCCCCGCGATCTGCGGGTTCTGCGACGTGGCGCGCATGGCGATGCCAAGCTTGGTGCGGTACACCAGCAGCGTCAGCCCGCCCATCATCAGCACCGACGTCAGAATGATGGCGATCTGCACGCCGGTGATAATGGCGCCGCCGACTTCGAAACTGGCGAGCGGGATGATTTGCGGAAAAGCAAGCGGGTTGCGGCTCCAGGCGAGCAGCGCCACATGCTGCAGAATGATGGAGATGCCGATGGCGGTGATCAGCGGCGCGAGCCGCGGCGCGCCGCGCAGCGGACGGTAGGCGATACGCTCCATCGCGTAGCCCACGAACATGCACGCCGGGATTGCCGCGAGTATCCCGGCAATCACGATCACGAGCGGCGGCAGCGCAGTGCCGGCGAGCGCCGTGATCACCGAGAAGGCGACCATCGCGCCGATCATCACCACTTCGCCGTGGGCGAAGTTGATCAGCTGGATGATGCCGTACACCATGGTGTAGCCCAGCGCGACGATGGCATAGACGCTGCCCAGGGTGAGCCCGTTGATGATTTGCTGCAGGAAGATGTCCATGCCTGGGCGGATTTAAACCTAAAGGCGTGAAGAACGCAAAGCCAACCTGCCCGGGGCCGGCCCGCGCCGCGCGCAGACATAAAAAAACGGCGCCCGAAGGCGCCGTTCTTCTGCGGCGGGAGCGAGCGTCGCTCCCGTGGGCTTACTTCTTCGCTGCGCCCGCTGCCTTGGCCGCGTCGGCCGCAGGAGCGGCCGGTGCGGGCGGCGCGGCGGGTGCGGCCGGTGCGGCCGGTGCGGCTGCCGCGGCGGGTGCCGCCGGTGCAGTTGCCGCGGCGGGTGCCGCGGGTGCCGCTGGCGCGGACGCTTTCAGGAAGTCCTCGAACTTGGTGGTCTTGCCGCCTTTGATGATTGCGATCGGCTCGATCTTGCCGCCCTTCATGACGAAAATCGTCATCTCGGCGTCCTTGCGATCCCCTTTGGCGTCGAACTCGATTTTGCCGCTCGCGCCGTCATAGCTGATCTTGGCGAGCTCGGGCAGATACTTCGCCGGATCGGGCGAGTTCACTTTTTTCATCGCCTCGATCAGCAAGTTGGCCGCGTCGTAAGTGAACGGCGCGTACAGGATCGGATCGATTTTGAATTTCGCCTTGTAGGCGTCGAGGAACTTCTTGTTCGCCGCCTGTACCGGGAGACCGGCCTGCGAGCAGAGCAATCCTTCCGCGGCATCGCCGGCAAGCTCTTTCATCTTGTCGGTGCAGGCGCCGTCGCCGAAAGCGAATACCGCCTTGATGCCGAGCTCGCGCCCTTGCTTCATCAGCGGGCCGCCGGTGGCATCCATGCCGCCATAGAACACGGCATCCGGTTTCTTGCCCTTGATCTTGGTGAGGATGGCCTTGAAGTCGGCGGTCTTGTCCGTGCCTTTCTCGCGCGGCAGTACTTTCACACCGGCTGCCTTGAGGGTTTTCTCCACTTCGTTGGCCAGACCCTCGCCGTAGGCGGTGGCGTCATCGATCACGGCCACGGTCTTCGGTTTGACTTCGCTCGCCAGGTAACTGGCGATCGCGGGGCCCTGTTGATCGTCGCGGCCGACCACGCGGAACACGGTCTTGAAGCCTTGCTCGGTCAGCTGCGGATTGGTCGCCGAACCGCTGATCATGGGTATGCCCGCCTGATTGTAAATGGCCGAAGCCGGGATGGACACACCCGAATTCAGGTGGCCGACGACGCCGGCAACCTTGGCGTCAACCAGCTTTTGCGCCACCGTGGTACCTACCTTGGGATCGGCCTGATCGTCTTCGGCGACCAACTCCAGCTTGACCGTCTTGCCGTCGAGCTTGAGGCCCCTCGCGTTGGCTTCGTCGACGGCTAGGCGCGCGCCATTCTCATTGTCCTTGCCCAGGTGGGCGATTCCGCCGGTGAGCGGACCGACATGGCCGAGCTTGACCACCATGGGCGCCGGCGCGGGAGGCGCGGCTACCGCGGGTTCGGGTTTCTTCTCTTCGCCGCATGCGGCGAGCGTGAGTGCGGCGACGGCGGCGAATACCGCCAGACTTAGCTGTGTGCGTTGCATGAATGTCTCCCAGGGAAAAAGCCGGAACATTCTAACACCGGCGTCCGTTGCCAGACAACGGCGCATAAAAAAAGCCGGCGCGAGGCCGGCTTTTTTCCCACCGCTCAAGCCTCTACTTCTTCGTCGACAGCACCCATTTCACCAGGGTCTTGATGTCCGCATCCGGCACCGCTGCATTGGGCGGCATCGGGATCTGGCCCCATGCGCCCGTGCCACCCTTTTTCACCTTGTCGGCCAACTTGGCTTCGGCGTCCTTCTGGCCTTTATACTTGGCGGCAACCTCCTGATAGGACGGACCTACCAGCTTCTTGTCCATCGCATGGCAGGCCATGCAGTTATGTTTTTTTGCCAGCGCTTCCGAGGCCAGCGCATTGCCCGCGCTGGCGAGCAGGCCGGCCGAAACGAATAAACTCGTGAGTAGAATTTTCACTTGCGACTCCTTGGGAAAGTATTGGGGAACCAGGCCGCCGCATACTACCCGATTTCGCGTAATTTGAGCAGATCCAGCAGCGTTTCCAGCGTATCCACTGGCGGCAGGCAAGTAACGCCCTGGCATACCCAGGCGTTGACCGCGCCGGGCGCGCTGGGTTTGGCCAACAACGGCGGCAGGCCGGCGGCCTCCTCGGAAATCGCGAGAATCAGGGTGGCCGGCAGATAGCGCTGGCCCAGGTCGCGCTGCCACACACGCAGTTGCTCGGCCGGCCCGCGCAATACGACGATCTGCGGCGGTTCGATCGTCTCCTCCAGAGCCATCAGCAAACTTGTGTAGCCGCCGGGATGCTGCGCCAGCGCCGGGTAAAACAGCCGCAGCGTGCGCTCGGCGGCATCGAGATAGCGCGATTCGCCCGTTATATGACCCAGCCGCTGCAGGGCAAATGCCGCCACGCCGTTGCCCGAGGGCATGGCGCTGTCATAACCGGGTTTGGGCCGATGGATCAGCTGTTCATGATCGTGGCTGGTAAAAAAGAATCCCCCCGGCCCGGGGTCGTAGAACTGCGCGAGCAGCGTCTTGGCCAGATCCTCGGCGAATTCGAGATCCCGCATTTGAAAATCGGTCTGCATGAGTTCGACGAGAGCGGCGAGCAGGAAGGCGTAATCATCCAGATAGGCGTTCAGATGCGCGTGCCCGTCCTTGCAGGTGGCGAGCAGGCGCCCGCGCGCCGCGCCTTGTTCCTCCCGCCATAGGGTCGTGCGGATGAGTTCGAGCGCGGCGCGCGCCGAGGCCAGCCATTCGGGGCGAGCGAATACGCGCGCGGCACGGGCCAACCCCGCAATCATCAGCGCGTTCCAGCTGGTCAGGATCTTCTCGTCGCGCCCGGGGCGAATGCGCTGCTCGCGCGCCGCGAACAGCTTGGAGCGCGCCTGAACCAGCAACGCGCCGCATTCCTCTATCGGTTTTTCCAAGGTCCTGGCGATTTCGTCCAGGCCGCGCGCCACGTGCAGATGCCAGTATTCGCCCTCGAAATTGGGCGCCTCGGTGAGGCCGTAAAACGGCGCGCATACGGCATATTCTTCGTCGCTCAGCAATGCGCGCGCTTGTTGTTGCGTCCACACGTAGAACTTGCCTTCCTCGTGCTCGGAATCGGCGTCGAGGCTGGAGTAATAACCGCCTGCGGGCGACTGCATCTCGCGCAGGGTCCACGCCGCGGTTTCCTCGACGACCTCGGCAAACAGGGGATCGCGCGTCAACGCCCAGGCGTCGCTGTAGAGCGCGAGCAGCGGGCCGTTGTCATAGAGCATTTTCTCGAAGTGCGGAATGTGCCAGTACGCGTCCACGCTGTAGCGGCAGAAGCCGCCGCCAAGCTGATCGTAAATGCCCCCCACCGCCATGCGGCCGAGCGTGAAGATCGCCATGTTGAGCGGGCCGGTGTCCTGCGCGCCGCCGCCAGTGTCGGCCCGGTCGCCGCCGCCGCCGCCGCCTTGGTGGATGCCGCTCGCGCCAAGGTGGATGCCGCTTACGGCATGGCGCCGCAGACACAGTTCCAAATCGGTCGGATGCGGGAATTTGGGCGCCGCGCCGAATCCGCCGTAACGCGCATCGTAACTCGCTGCCAGTTGCGCGAGCGCCGCGTCAATCGGGCGAGCGTCGAACTCCGCGTCATGCGCCGGGCGCGCCGGCTGCAGGCGTTCGAAGCCCGAGAGGATGGCCGCGCTCTGCTCTGCGATCTGCTCCCGCTCGGCGTGGTAGAACTGCGCCACGCGCCGGAGCAGATCGGGAAATCCCGGGAGGCCGTGTCGCGGCGTCTTGGGGAAATAGGTGCCGCCGAAAAACGGCTTCTGTTCGGGCGTGAGAAACATGGTGAGCGGCCAGCCGCCCGAGCGCTGGCTGATCATCTGGTGCGCGAGCTGATAGATCTGGTCGAGGTCGGGCCGCTCTTCGCGATCGACCTTGATGTTGATGAAATGCTGGTTCATCACTGCCGCGACGTCGGCATCCTCGAACGACTCGTGTGCCATCACGTGACACCAGTGACAGGCGGAGTAGCCGACCGAAAGCAGGATGGGCTTATCCTGCGCGCGCGCCGCCTGCAGGGCTTCTTCGCCCCAGGCATACCAGTCCACCGGATTGCCGGCGTGCTGCTGCAAATAAGGACTGGTCTCGCGAGCGAGGCGGTTGGGCATCGTGCGCAAGCGCCGCCGACCGCCGCTACAGATCGCCGTCGGTGATCGCGCCCAGGCTCGCGGTCGAAACCAGTTTTATGTACTTGGCCAGCACGCCGCGGGTGTAACGCGGCTTGGGCGCTTTCCATTTCTTGCGGCGCGCCGCGAATTCTTTGGCCGTGATGTTAAGCTGGATCAGGCGTTTTTTTGCGTCGATGGTGATGGAGTCGCCTTCCCTGATCAGCGCGATCGGCCCGCCGACAAAAGCTTCCGGGGCAACGTGACCTACCACCATGCCCCAGGTGCCGCCGGAAAAACGGCCGTCGGTGATCAGGCCCACCGACTCGCCCAGCCCCTGGCCGGTGAGCGCCGAAGTGGGCGCCAGCATTTCCTGCATTCCCGGACCGCCTTTCGGCCCCTCGTAGCGAATCACCACCACGTCGCCCGGTTTGATGCGCTTCGCCATGATCGCATCCATGCATTTGGGCTCCGAGTCGAACACGCGCGCCGGACCGGTGATGGAGGTTTTCTTCAGCCCGGTGATTTTGGCCACGCAGCCCTCCGGCGCGAGATTGCCCTTGAGGATGGCGAGATGGCCTTGCGCATACATGGGCTTGTCCCAGGGGCGGATCACGTCCTGGTCGCCGCGCGGCGCATCCGGAATCGCCGCCAGCTCCTCGGCCATGCTGCGGCCGGTGATGGTGAGGCAGTCGCCGTGCAGCAAGCCGTGGACGAGCAGCATTTTGAGCACCTGCGGCACGCCGCCCGCGCGGTGGAAATCCACGGCCACATAGCGGCCCGAAGGCTTCAGGTCGCACAGCACCGGCACTTTGCGCCGCACGCGCTCGAAATCGTCGATGCTCCACTTCACCCGCGCCGCCGAAGC
>Ga0315281_10001903_pt1 | contig 31052 bp, 32 predicted proteins | sample YL17G07_0_MG_FD_204540 | JGI IMG/M metagenome (GOLD analysis project Ga0315281, IMG submission 204540) | Sediment microbial communities from Yellowstone Lake, YNP, Wyoming, USA - YL17G07_0 | ecosystem: Environmental > Aquatic > Freshwater > Lake > Sediment | place: USA: Wyoming | collected...
GACGCGGATCCGGTTCACGCGGGGAGTATATAGAATCCGGGCATGGAAATTCTCGCCCAGGCCTGGGAAATCGCGCTCCATCTCGACGTGCATCTCGCGCAATTCGTTGCCGAGCACGGCGCTTGGGTGTACGCGCTGCTGTTCGTCATCGTGTTCATCGAAACCGGCCTGGTCGTGTGGCCGTTCCTGCCCGGGGATTCGCTGCTGTTCGTCACCGGTGCGCTCGCCGCAGCGGGCGGGATGGACATCGCGGCGGTGATGACGGTGCTGGTCACCGCGGCGCTTGCCGGCGACAACGTGAACTATACGATCGGGCGCTGGGTCGGCCCGCGCGTCTTCCATTACGAGAAATCGCGCTGGTTCAGCCCGGCGTACCTGGCGCGCGCGCATGCCTTTTACGAGCGCCACGGCGGCAAGACCATCATCCTCGCGCGCTTCCTCCCGGTCGTGCGCACCTATGTGCCGTTTGTCGCCGGCATCGGCGCCATGCCGTACCTGCGCTACATCGGTTTCTGCGTCGCCGGCGCGCTGATCTGGGTGGTGTCGCTGTGCAGCGCCGGCTACTTCTTCGGCAATATCCCGCTGGTGAAGGACAACCTCGGCGTCGTGATCGTGCTGATCGTGCTGGTCTCCGTTTCGCCGGCGCTGTTCGCCTGGCTGAAAGCCGGATCAGTTCAGGGCAACCGGTGATGGCCGGGGAGGGTGCTTGGCGAGGTAGCGCTTGATACCCGACAGGAGCGCGCGGGCGAGCTGGTCCTGGTAGGCCTCGTCGTTGAGGCGTTTTTCTTCTTCCGGGTTGGAGATGAAGGCGGTCTCCACCAGGATCGACGGCACATCGGGGGATTTGAGCACCGCGAAGCTCGCCTGCTCGACCTGCGCCTTGTGCAGCGTGTTCACCTGGCCAAGCTCGCCCAGCACCGCGGAGCCCAGCCGCAGACTGTGGTCGATGGTCGCGGTCTGCGACAGATCGAGCAGCGTCTGCGCGAGGTAGCGGTCCTTGATGTCGATGTTCACGCCACCGACCAGATCGGCGTCGTTTTCCTTTTTCGCCAGCCAGCGCGCGGCTTCCGAGGTCGCGCGCCGTTCCGAGAGCGCGAACACGCTCGAGCCGCGCGCATGCGGCCGGATGAAGGCGTCGGCATGCACCGAGACGAAGAGGTCCGCCTTGACGCGCCGCGCCTTGTCCACCCGCGTCTGCAGCGGCACGTAGAAGTCCCCGTCGCGCGTCAGCACCGCGCGCATCTCGGGTTCGTCGTCGATGAGTGCTTTCAGGCGCCTGGCGATTGTCAGCGTGATGTCTTTCTCGCGCGAGCCCAGCCGGCCGCGCGCGCCGGGATCCTCGCCGCCGTGCCCCGGGTCGATGACGATGGTCGCGAGGCGCGCCACCCTGGGTTTGTCCGGAATCGGAGCGGAATCTTTTTCCGGCCTGGGCAACCTGCCGTCCGCCTCGATCAGCGCCGCGAGCGGGTCCGGTGCCACGACCGGGTAGAGGTCGAGCACGAGGCGATGGCCGTATTCACCGACCGGCTTGAGCGTGAACACCTGTGGTTTGACTTCGGCCTTGAGGTCGATCACCACCCGCACCACGTCCGGACGGTTGCGTCCGACGCGCAGTTTGTCGATGTAGGGGTCGCCGGCGGCGACCTTGCCATTCAGTTCCGCGAGCGCGGGGCCGAACTCGACCCCCTCGAGATCGAGCACCAGGCGCTCGGGGTCCTTCACCGAGAAGAGCTGGAACTTGATTTCGGTCTTCGTTTCCAACGTGACCCGCGTGTAGTCCCTGGCAGGCCAGATGCGGCTCGAAACAACCTGCGCCTGCGCGTTGGCGACGCCTAGAAAGAGCGCCAGCGCGACAAGGCAGTTGCCAGCCAGGCTTCGCCAGGCGCCGTGCAAGCGGCTGGCGTCGCGGTGCGTCCTTGTGCGTCGTAATGCAGATGGATTTCGAGATCGGGTGGCGCGAGCAAGTCCCCGGCCCGCTCGGGCCACTCCACGATGCAAAGTGATGCCGGACCGAAGTGCTCGCGGAACCCGGAGCTCAGCCATTCGGATCGATCCTTGAATCTATAAAAATCAAAGTGATACAAGTTTAATCTCAAAAGCCCATAAGGTTCAACCAGCGTGTAAGTCGGGCTTTTCACTCGGCCGGGATGGCCCAGGGCGCGAATCAGGCCCCGGGCCAGGGTCGTTTTGCCGGAGCCAAGCTCCCCTTTCAGGTGCAAAACCAGACCATTGGCCGCGCCGGCGGCCAGGGCTTCCCCCAGGCGGAGTGTCGCGACCTCGTCGGGCAAACTAAGATGGCCTGTCATGGCTGCGCTCGCGGATCAGATCAAGCAATGGGGCGCCGAACTCGGCTTTCAGGCAGTCGGCATCGCGGACGTCGATCTGTCCGCCGCCGAAGGCCGCCTCGCCGAGTGGCTTGGAATGGGATGGCACGGCGAGATGGATTATATGGCGCGCCACGGTGAGCTTCGTTCGCGCCCTGCGGATCTCGTGCCCGGCACCTTGCGCGTGCTTTCCTGCCGCATGGACTACCTGGCGGACGTTCCCGGTACTGTCGAGGAAGAGTTGCAGGCGCCTTCGAATGCGTACATCGCGCGCTACGCGCGTGGCCGCGACTACCACAAGGTGATGCGCGGCCGGCTGCAGAAGCTCTGCGAGCGCATCGAGGCCGAAGTCGGTCCCTTCGCGCATCGCGCCTTCGCGGATTCCGCGCCGGTGATGGAGGTGGAACTCGCGGTGCGCGCGGGGATCGGCTGGCGCGGCAAGCACACGCTGCTGCTCGATCGCGAGGGGTCCTGGTTTTTTCTGGGCGAAATCTATTGCAATTTGAATATCGAAACGGACTCGCCTGCCGCGGATCATTGCGGGTCCTGCCGCAAATGCGTCGACGTCTGCCCGACGCAGGCGATCACCGCGCCGTACCGGCTGGATGCGCGGCGCTGCATCTCCTACCTGACGATCGAATTGAAGGGAGCCATTCCCGAGGCATTGCGCCCGCTCATCGGCAATCGCGTCTACGGCTGCGACGACTGCCAGCTCGTATGCCCGTGGAACGGGTTCGCCCGCCTTTCAGGTGAAAAGGATTTTCAATCAAGGAACGGCGTGAACTGCTCGACGCTGATCGATCTGTTTGCCTGGACCGAGGAGGAATTCGACCGAAGAATGCAGGGCTCGCCGATCCGGCGCATCGGCTACGAACGCTGGCTCAGGAATCTGGCTGTCGGCTTGGGCAATGCCCCGAGTTCGCCTGCAATCATCCAGTCCCTGAAGAAACGAATCGACCACCAATCCCCTCTGGTGCGCGAGCACGTCAGTTGGGCGTTAGAACGCCATGGCGTGGCAGCCTGACCGCCTGCTCCCGGGTTTCGAGGCGCTGGAGCTTCTCGCGCCCGACGACTACGACGGCCGCGTCGTGGCGACGCTGGTGCGCCTGCCGGTGCCGGAGGCGCCGCGCGGCGCGGTGCTCTACGTGCACGGCTTCATCGACTACTTTTTCCAGCGCCACATGGCCGAGCGCTTCGCCGCCGAGGGCTATGCGTTCCACGCGCTCGACCTGCGCAAGCACGGTCGCTCGCTGCTGCCGCACCAGCACCCGTGCTTTTGCAAGGACCTCGCCGAGTACCACGGCGATATCACGCGCGCCCTGGCGGAGATCGATACCGACGTGCTGCTCGCCGGGCATTCGACCGGTGGCTTGATCTGTTCCCTGTATGCGCATGAAGGCGAGCTTAAAGAGCGTATCCGCTCGCTATGGCTGAACAGCCCGTTCTTCGAATTCAATGCTCCCGGCTCGCGTCTTTTCGAACTGAAAATCGCGAAGGCCCTGGGAAACTTCTTTCCCTTCATGAACAATCCGAAGGCGGTGCTGCCGGCCTACGTCAGGAGCCTGCACAAGAATTGGGACGGCGAATGGGAGTTCGATCTCGCGCTAAAGCCACTGCTAGGATTTCCCGCGTACTTCGGTTGGGTGAAGGCGATCTTCGCGGCGCACGCCAAAGTCCACGCCGGCCTCGGGCTCGGCATGCCGGTGCTTTTGATGCATTCGGACGAGGCCGACATCGTGCTCGACTGGAAGCAGGTCTCGCGCTGGTCGCGCACGCTCGGCAAGGATGTCACCGTGCTGCAATTTCCGGGCGGACTGCACGACCTCGTGCTGTCGCAGCGCGAGATCCGGGACGAGATTTCCCGGCAGTTGTTCGCGTGGGCTGCAACGCGATAGACCGGAACTGGACGACGCTCGCCGAGAAGGGTACTTTCAGCAGAATTGCCCCGCTCGTTTGAGGAGGTCGATGATGATTTGGGTTACCGACGCGCAAGCACTTCCTGACTATCGCCTCCGGGTATGCTTTTCGGATGGCCGCGAAGGCGAAGTCGATCTCAAGGATTTCGTCGAGTCCGACCCGCGTCCGATCGTCAAAGCGCTCCGCGATCGCTCTGCGTTTTCGGCGGTCCGTGTCGAAATGGACACGGTGGTCTGGGAAAACGGCTTTGATCTTGCGCCAGAGTTTCTGCGTGCAATGGCGAAGCCCCACGTTCCGGCGTAGGCCAGATTCTTCGAGAATCTCGATGGGTAGGGTATTGCTTGTCGCTTGTCTGCTCGCGCTCATTGCCGGAAACGCGTTTGCGCAAAGCTTCCCCGCGAGGCAGCTGACAGTGATCTCGCCCTATCTGCCAATCTCCGCTACGGGCCAGTATCTGCAGGCGTTCGCTCCGATTGCTTCCAAATACCTGGGCCAGCCGGTCGTCATAGAGACCAAGATGGGGGCGAACGGTATGCTCGGGCCGGTGACGATGTCGGCTACCGCACGGCCCGACGGCTATATCCTTTCGCTGTTAACGATAACGGCGTTTCGCGAGCCGCACATTACGAGAGTGACCTGGGACCCGCTCAAGGACTTCGCGTACGTCATCGGACTTGCACGAGTTACCATCGGCGTCGTGGTCAAATCTGACTCCCGGTACAAGACTCTCAAGGATTTGATTGACTACGCGAAGGCCAATCCCGGCAGACTTCTTTACGGCGGGTCGTATCATGGCGGTTCGGGTCACCTCGCCATGGAGGAAATGGGTTTCAAGGCTGGTGCGATATTTCTGCGGGTGCCGACTGGAAATAGTGCCGAAGCGGCAAAGGCGCTAATTGACGGGCGCATACAGGCGCTCTCCGAGGCCTCCAGCTGGGGCCCGTATGTCGACGCCGGGACCTTTCGCCTGCTGGTAACCTTTGGCGAGCAGCGTTCCAGGTGGAACGCGCCGACGGCAAATGAACTTGGATTGGATATTCTCTCGTACGCGCCGTTCGGCATTGTCGGGCCGAAAGGGATGGATCCGAAAGTGACCAAGCTGTTACACGACGCGTTCAACCGAACACTCGACGATCCGGAGTACGACAAACTCCTGGCGCGGCTTGACATTGTGGATTGGTACAAATCGAGCGAAGACTACGCCGAATGGGCGGTCGACCAATTCAAATTTCAGCGAGCGTTGATCGAACGCACCATCGGTTTGGGCAGGTGATTGCGCTTGGAATCGCTACTTGCCGTCTTCAAGCTTGGATCGTATCGCCCGCGCCTGCTCGCCGATCGATGGCACGTCGCGCTTTACCGTATCCCAGATCAGGTCCATGTTCAGCGTCAGGTAGCCATGCGCGAGGTGGTTGCGCATCCCGGAGGCCTTCCTCCATGCGACCTCCGGATGCGCGCGTTGCAGTTCGGCGCTCACGCGGCCCGCTGCTTCACCGAGGACTTCCAGATTGCGCAGCACGGCATCACGCACGAGCCGCTGGGCGAAAAATTCCTCTTTGGTGCGCGAGCCGATGAACTCGCGAATCGCATCGGCGGCATCAACCAGGCTGTCGAGATAGACGAGGTCCCGCTCGCTCAAAGCGGCTTGGCTTCCGCGAGAACCCGTCCGCGGATGCGCTGCGGCAAATCGCCTTCGGTAAGCACCTGGACGGGCACCCCCAAAGTCTCCCGCAATTCCTCCTCGAACCCCACCAGGTCAAAAAGCGTCGTCCCCTGCGGGGCATCTACAAGCAGGTCAAGATCGCTTCCCTCCCGGTCGGTGCCATGCAAGACAGAGCCAAATACGCGCAAGCGCTGCATGCGATGCGCGCGCGCGATCTCAAGGACGCGGTCCTTGTGGTTTCTGAGGGCAGTGGAGGGCTGCATGGCGGGGGATTATAGTCCTGCAGCGCGAGCTGGCCCCTTGCGCCTCGGAGGCACTAACCCGAGCGTGAGCAGCGCTGCCGCTGCCCATGCCGAGTAGAGCGTGGTGAACACCCACTCGGGAGCGTTGTAGTAGAGCAGCCGTTGCGCCCAGCGGCCGATGAAGGTTTCGGGCCGTACGCCGCCGCGCAGCAGATCTTCCCACAGCGTGATCGGGCAGGCATAGCCGAGCACGTCTTCGGCGGCGACGAATGCGATCGCGGCGACGTGCAGGTAGCGGAACCAGGGATTGCGTATCCAGGACCAGCGGGCGAGGGTGCCGATCCAGACGAGAATCAGGCCCAGAACGATGAATAGGGCAAGCGAAAAGTGAAGGACAAGAAGTAAATCAGCAAGCAATCAACAACTACACACTTCGCGAAATCGGCCGCGAGGGGTCGGCGGACCACTCGCTCCACGACCCCGGATAGACGCGCGATCCGGTGAGGCCGGCGATCTCCATCGCCAGGGCGTTGTGGCAGGCGGAAACGCCGGAGCCGCAATAGTTGATCACCTCCGGCGGATTGCGGCCTGCCAGAACCGCTTCGAATTCGGCGCGCAGCAATTCGGGCTTCTTAAAGGTTCCGTCGGCGGAGAGATTGTCGCTGTTGGGGCGGTTTTTCGCCCCGGGAATGCGCCCGGCGACCGGATCGATGGGCTCCTGCTCGCCCCTGTAGCGCACCGACGTCCGCGCATCGAGCAGCGCCGCTTTCTTGAATTTTTTCTCCACGTGCGAGAGGTAGGCCACCATGGAAGTCTGCGCTCGCCCGGGGTAGCTCGCGCTCGTGCGCTCGGGAATCTCGGCGCTGACAGGCCGGCCTTCCTGCTGCCACTTCGCAAAACCGCCATCCAGTACGGCAACCGATTGGTGGCCTACCCAGCGTAGCATCCACCACAGGCGAGACGCCATCGCGCCGCCGCCACCGTCGTAGCACACGACCTGGTCGGCCAGCTGCAGTCCCTGTTTGCCGAGCCAGGCGACGAAGACCTTCGGTTCGGGGAGGGGATGACGGCCGTTCTTGCCTGTCTTCGGGCCGGACAGGTCGCGGTCAAGATGCGCGAACAGCGCCCCCGGGACATGTCCTTCGCCGTACTGTTGCTCGCCGAGATCCGGATTGGCGAGGTCATGGCGGCAGTCGAACACCCGCCACTCCGGGCGTGCTGCAAGTTCCTCGGTCGAGACCAGTGTGTTCAAGATTTATTTTCCTTCCAGCCCGCGCCTGAGCCACTCGTGAAAGTGCACCATCGTATCCTCCATCGGCGACTGGTAGGGGCCGGCGTCGTCCAGGCCCTGCTGCCAGAGCGCCCGGCGGCCGCGGTCCAGGCGCAGGCAGATCTCGTCGTCTTCCTTCGCGGTCTCGTTGTAGGCCGCCTGCTGCGCTTCGATGAACTCGCGCTCGAAGTGCACGATCTCCTCCGGGTAGTAGAACTCGACCACGTTGGTGGTCAGACCGGGTGAGCGCGGGATCAGGTTCGAGACGATGAGCACGTTCGGATACCACTCGAAGGTCAGGCCAGGCAGGTAGGTGGCCCAGAGCGCGCCGTATTTGGGCGTCTTGCCGCGCAGCTGCTTGAGGCAGGCTTCCTGCCATTTCCGGTAAACCGGCGTGCCGGGCGCGGTGAGGCCCTTCTTGGCCGTCATCACTTGGACCGAGTTGCATTCCCCGTAGCGGACGTGGAAATTCCCGCAGTCGGCGAAGTTGCCCAGGCCCGCGTGCAGGAAATCCACATGGTAGACCTCAAGGTAGACCTCGACGAAGGTCTTCCAGTTGGTGGCGTAGTCCGCGGTCTCCACCCGGTCGAGCACGTAGCCGGAGAAATCGAAATCCTCGCTGCAACCGAAATCGGCGAGGTCCTTGCGCGGGTCGCGCGGCCCGGTAAACAGCAGGCCGTTCCAGCGGGTGAGCGGGCTCGAGTGCAGGTTGACGCAGGGGTTTTCCGGAAACTGCGGCGCGCCGAGCAGTTCGCCCTTGAGGTCGTAGGTCCAGCGGTGCAGCGGGCAGACGATGTTTTCCAGCGTGCCGCGCCCCTCGAGCATGAGCGATTGCCGGTGGCGGCAGATGTTCGAGAGCAATTCCACGCCGCCAGCGTTCCTCACCAGCACCTTGGCGTGGTCCATCCACTCGATGGTCTGGTAGTCGCCTGCGTTCGGCACCATCAGCTCGTGCCCGACGTAGTTCGAGCCGGCGTCGAACAGCAGCTTCTTTTCGCGCGCGAAGATCTCCGGATCGAAATACCAGCTCACCGGCAACTGGCATCCGACAGGCCGTAAATGGGGCAGGGGAATGGACTTGGACATTCGGCGACCGGATAAGCTAAGTGCTTAAAAGCGCAGCATTTTACATGGTTTTTGTTTGACCCTGCCGCCGCACTCGGTTAAGGTGGCAACCGCCATGCGCAAGAAAGAATCAAGTACTGCGGAGCCCAGCTTCGAGAAGGCCCTCGCGGAGCTCGAAAGCATCGTCGCGCGCATGGAAGACGGCGGGCTGTCGCTCGAGCACTCGCTCGCGGCGCACAAGCGCGGCCTCGAGCTGGCGAAGCAGTGCCGCGAACGGCTGGAAGCCGCGCAGCAGCAGGTGCGTGTGCTCGAAGGCGAAGTGCTCAAGCCGCTCGCGGCCGCAGGCGATGCCGCCGGGCGCGACGCAAGCTGATTTCGCCGCCTGGATGGGATCCATCCAGGTGCGCGTCGAAGGCGCTCTTGCGCGCCGCTTGCCGGATCCGCAACTCGCCCCCGCGCGCCTTCACCAGGCCATGCGCTACGCCACTCTCGAAGGAGGCAAGCGCGTGAGGCCGCTCCTGACTTTCGCCGCCGGCGAGCTTGCCGGTGCGGACCCGGCCCGCCTGGAGGTCGCCGCATGCGCAGTTGAAATGATCCACGCCTACTCGATGGTGCACGACGACATGCCGTGCATGGACGACGACGTGCTGCGCAGGGGCAAGACCACGGTGCATCTCGAATACGATGAGGCGACCGCGCTGCTGGTGGGCGACGCGCTGCAGGCGTTGGCCTTCCAGCTGCTGGCTGAGAACGTGCTGGCGGATGACCCGGCCGTCCAGCTGACGATGGTGAATATGCTGGCCGTCGCCTCGGGTTCGCGCGGCATGGCGGGTGGCCAGGCGATCGACCTCGAGGCGACCGGGAAAACGCTTACCCGGGCAGAGCTGGAGTTCATGCACGTGCGTAAGACCGGTGCGCTGATCAGTGCCGCGGTAAAACTGGGGGCGCTATGCGCCGGACCGTGCCCGGCGGCGCTGGAGCAGTATGGGCACCGCGTCGGCCTCGCATTCCAGGTCGTGGACGACGTGCTGGACGCGGAGGCGAGTACCGCGACGCTGGGCAAGACCGCGGGCAAGGATTCCAGGCAAGGCAAGCCCACCTATGTCTCGGCGATGGGCGTCGCCCGCGCCAGGCAGTTCGCCGAGGAACTGCGCCGTGGTGCGCACGCGGCGCTCGACATGTTCGGCAAATCGGGCGAGCGCACGCAGCGCCTGCGGCAACTCGCCGATTTCATTGTTCTGAGAAAATTCTAGACATGTACGAACTGCTGAAGACGGTCAACGACCCGGCGGCGCTGCGGCGGCTGGATCACCGGCAGTTGCACCAGCTTGCCGTCGAGTTGCGCGCCTTCATACTCGATTCGGTGTCGAAGACCGGCGGCCACCTGTCATCGAACCTGGGCACCGTGGAGTTGACCATCGCGCTGCACTACGTGTTCGACACGCCCGAGGACCGCATCGTCTGGGACGTCGGCCACCAGACCTATGCGCACAAAATTCTCACCGGCCGGCGCGAGCAGATGGCGCGGCTGCGCATGATCGACGGCATTTCGGGGTTCCCGCGCCGCAGCGAATCCAAATACGATGCATTCGGCACGGCGCACTCCTCGACCTCGATTTCGGCCGCGCTCGGCATGGCGGTCGCGGCGAAGAGAAAAGGCGAGAAGCGGCGCGTGGTCGCGGTGATCGGCGACGGCGCCCTGTCCGCCGGGATGGCGTTCGAGGCAATGAACAACGCCGGCGTCATGGACGCCGATCTGCTGGTGGTGCTGAACGACAACGAGATGTCCATTTCGCCGGCGGTCGGTGCGCTCAACCGCTATCTTGCGCGGCTGATGTCGGGGCCGTATGTCGCAGCCCGCAGGGCGGCCAAAAAGCTGCTGCAGGCCATACCGCCGCTTCTCACGCTCGCCAAGCGCTTCGAGGAGCACGCCAAAGGCCTGGTCGTGCCCTCGACCCTGTTCGAGGAGTTCGGCTTCAACTATATCGGGCCGATCGACGGCCACGATCTCGATTCGCTCATCCCGACGCTGAAAAACATCACCGAGCTGAAGGGGCCGCAGTTCCTGCACGTAGTAACGAAGAAGGGCCAAGGCTACAAGCTAGCCGAAGACGATCCGATCGCCTACCACGGACCGGGAAAATTCGATCTCGTTGAAGGGATCAAGAAACCGCCATCGGCGGGCAAGCCCACCTACAGCCAGATTTTCGGCGACTGGCTGTGCGACATGGCGCGCGCCGACGAGCGCCTGATCGCCATCACCCCTGCGATGCGCGAGGGCTCGGGCATGGTGCGGTTCTCGGAGGAATTTCCGGAGCGCTATTTCGACGTCGCCATCGCGGAGCAGCACGCCGTTACGTTCGCCGCGGGCGTCGCCTGCGAGGGCCTGAAGCCGGTGGTGGCGATCTACTCCACCTTCCTGCAACGCGGCTACGACCAGCTGATCCACGACGTCGCGATCCAGAACCTGCCGGTGCTGTTCGCGATCGACCGGGGCGGCGTGGTGGGCGGCGACGGCCAGACGCACAACGGCGCATTCGATTACGCGTACCTGCGTACCGTGCCGAACCTCACCGTGATGGCCCCTGCCGACGAGAACGAATGCCGGCAGATGCTCTACACGGGCTATCAGTTGAACAGCCCGGCGGCAGTGCGCTATCCGCGCGGAGTTGGTACTGGAAAGGAAATTGAGAAAGAAATGCACGCCTTGCCGATTGGCAAAGGCGAGATCCGCAGGGAAGGCAGGAAAGTGGCGATCCTGGCTTTTGGCTCGATGCTGGCCCCGGCGCTGGAGGCCGGGGAGCAGCTCGACGCGACCGTGGTCAACATGCGTTTCGTGAAACCGCTCGATGCCGGACTGGTGGAACAAATGGCGGCGACGCACGACCTGGTCGTCACGGTGGAAGAGCACCAGATCATGGGCGGGGCGGGTAGCGCAGTATTGGAAGTTCTTTCGAAAACAAATATCAAGGCGCTGCTACTGGGCCTGCCGGACCGCTTCATCGATCATGGCGACTCGGCGAAACTCCTTGCCGCAGCCGGTTTGGACGCCCAGGGGATTGAAAAATCGATTCGCAAAGCAATACCCGAGTAATTCACTCGGGAGTTATAATCGCGCCATGAATGCCAAAGACCCGCACAGCATCCCGGATGTCCAGAACGACGCCGATTCGCGCAAGCTGGCGATCGACCAGGTCGGGGTCAAGGCGATCCGCCACCCCGTGCGCATCATGGAGCGCGCCGGCGGCGCGCAGCACACCATCGCGATGTTCAACATGTACGTCGGCCTGCCGCACCAGTTCAAGGGCACGCACATGTCGCGCTTCGTCGAGATCCTCAGCGCGCAGGAGCGCGAGCTCACGGTCGAGAGCTTCAAGGCCATGCTCAAGCAGATGGTCGGGCGGCTGGAGGCCGAGGAAGGACGCATCGAGATGAGCTTCCCGTACTTCATCGAAAAAAACGCCCCGGTGTCCGGCGTCAAGAGCCTGATGGACTACGAGGTCACTTTCATCGGCGAGATCAGGAAGAAAAAACAGAGTTTCGCGATGAAGGTGCTGGTGCCGGTGACCAGCCTTTGCCCCTGCTCGAAGAAAATCTCGGATTACGGCGCGCACAACCAGCGCTCGCACGTCACGGTCACGGCGAAAACCAACGACTTCGTCTGGATCGAGGAGATCGTGGACCTGATCGAAAAGCAGGCCTCCAGCGAGCTCTACGGGCTGCTCAAGCGGCCGGACGAAAAATTCGTCACCGAGCGCGCCTACGACAATCCGAAGTTCGTCGAGGACATGGTGCGCGACGTGGCGGCGACCCTGAATCTGGACGAGCGCATCACCGCCTACGTGGTCGAATCGGAAAATTTCGAGTCGATCCACAACCACTCGGCCTACGCCCTTATCGAGAGGGACAAGCGGGTATAAGTGCAAATGCGCGCGCTCGCGCATCTGCTTCTGGGGTTTCTTTTGATCGAAGAACTTCAGGCACAGGATTTTGCAGCCCAGCGAGCCCGCATGGTGGCCGAGGTCGAGGCGATGTACGCGCAGACCCGCGGCCTCACTGGCCTGCCCGCAATGGCGCCGCGCGTGCGCGCGGCGCTCGCCAAGGTCGAGCGCCACCGGCTGGTGCCCGCGGGGCAGCAAGCGCTCGCCTACCGCAATCATCCCCTGCCGATCGGGCAGGGGCAGACCATCTCGCAGCCCTACATCGTCGCGCTATCCACGGACCTCATTGCGCCGCAGCCGCAACACGTCGTGCTCGAGATCGGCACCGGCTCGGGCTACCAGGCGGCGGTTCTGGCAGAGACTGTTGCAAGAGTGTTCTCGATCGAGATCATCGATTCTCTTGGACGGGAAGCGAAAGAAAATCTCAGGAAGCTGGGCTATAGCAACATCGAAATCAGGATCGGTGACGGCTACCAGGGCTGGCCCGAGAAGGCGCCGTTCGACGCCATCGTGGTCACTGCGGCGGCGCCGCAGGTTCCCGAGGCGCTGGTGGCACAGCTTAGACCCGGTGGCAAGATGGTGATCCCCGTCGGCGCAGCCGGCGGGACGCAGGAACTGCTGTTGATTACGAAGGGCGCGGACGGGAAAAGCAGGCGGAAAACGATACTGCCCGTGCGTTTCGTGCCGTTGCTGCCCGGAAAGTAAGGCCTAGAAGCGGCGAGTCAGCGTCATGGTCTGACCTTCGCGCCGCATCTCGGTGCGGTTGAGGAAGGTGTTGCCCAGCAGCGCAATCGGCAGGCCCTGCTCGATGACGATGGCCTCGACGTTCTGCAGCTCGATGCCGCCAACACGGACAGTGTCGAGCCTGACGACGTACATTGTCGTCGGCCCGCCGGCGGTCTGCGTGGTGCCGCGCTGGCCGCTCCGGTAGTCGATGCGCAGCCGGTTGGCGTCGCTCGCGGGAATCGCGATGGCGGTGGCCCCGGTGTCGACGAGGAAACGGATCGCGCCGCCATTGATCTGGCCGTCGGCCATGAAGTGGCCGCCCGCTCCGGCCGACAGGGTTACGCTCTGGGGGCCGGAGCCCGCGCCGCTGCTGCTGTAGGTCTGGCCGCGCGCCAGCACGCGCCGCTTGCCGCCGGCCTCGATCGTGGCGCGGTCGTTCTCGACCGCGATCAGCGTGACGCCGCCGTGGCTCTGCCCGACCTTCACCGTCTTCGGCGCGCCGCCGTCGATCGACAGGATCGCGGCCGTGGTGCCGAAGGTGCCAATGAGGGAAACGTCTGCCGCCGCGGCGGGCAGGCAGGCGAATAAGGCAAGAAGCGCAATAGAATGTCGCGTCATGAAACCGGTCGCAATTTTCAGGCACGCCCGCAGTGAAGGCCCGGCCTATTTTGCCACTTACCTCGAGCGCCGGGAGATTCCCTGGAAGCTGTTCGCGCTGGATGAAGGCCGCGCGGTGCCCAGGGACGTGCGCCGGTTTTCCGGACTCGCCTTCATGGGCGGGCCGATGAGCGTCAATGACGATCTGCCCTGGGTCAAGCCGATGCTCGAACTGGTGCGCGAGGCGGTGCGCCAGGACGTGCCCGCGCTCGGCCACTGCCTCGGCGGGCAGTTGATGTCGAAGGCGTTGGGCGGGGAAGTGACCCGCGCGCGCGTCAATGAGATCGGCTGGGGCGAGGTGGAGGTCGCCGACAACAACGTCGCGCGCGAGTGGTTCGCGCCGGTGGCGGCCTTCGAGTCCTTCCACTGGCACGCGGAGACCTTCAGCATTCCGCCCGGCGCCACGCGCGTGCTTGGCAACGCGCACTGCGCCAACCAGGCTTTCGCCACCGGCAAGCACCTTGGCATGCAGTGCCACGTCGAGATGACCGAAGACCTGATCCGCACCTGGTGCCGCGGCGGCGCCGACGAGATCCGCGCTTCGGCGGCCAGCCCCGGCGTGCAGCCGCCGGCGAAAATAGAGAGAAACCTCGAGGCGCGTGTGGCCGCGCTCCACAAGATCGCGGACCGGATCTACGACCGCTGGACGGAAGGCCTCGCGAAGTAAGGCGCCTAGTCGCGGAAGTTGATGAACTGCAGCGGCAGGTCGGCAACCGACTTGCGCACCAGCTGGATCGCGGCCTGCAGGTCGTCCTTCTTCGCGCCCGAGATGCGCACCGCGTCGCCCTGGATCGAAGCGGCGACTTTCAGTTTCGCATCCTTCACCAGTTTCTGGATCTCCTTGCCCTTTTCCTGGGGCACGCCGACCTTGACGGTCACCGGCCGCTTCACCTTGTCCCCGGAGATCTTCTCCACCGCGCCAAGGTCGAGGCTGCGGATGTCGATGTTGCGCTTGGTCATGCGGCCGCGCAGCACGTCCAGCACCTGGCCGAGCTTGAACTCGTCGTCGGCGTAAACCGTCAGGACCAGCTCGGCCTGCTCTACGCGGGCATCCGAGCCCTTGAAGTCGAATCGATTGGTCACTTCCTTGTTGCACTGGTCGACCGCGTTCTTCACTTCCTGGCGGTCCACCTGCGAAACGATGTCGAACGACGGCATGCGAGCGTCCTAGCGCGGATTCAGGCGCAGCAGTTCATCCATCCAGCGCTGGGTGATCGATCTGAGCCAATCCACGTCGCCGGGGCCCTGGAAAATCGCGTACACCGTGAGCTGCATCGCCTTGCCGCGGATCAGAAAAATCGTCGTCGTGGAGAACAGATATTGCGGCTTCTTGCCATCAAACATGTTGGCGCCAGGAAGCGGCGGCAGGCGCGTTGCCTGCAGCACCGAAACCGTCGCGGCTTCCTTTTTCAGTTCCGCAACCAGGTTCAGCCTGCCCACGGGCTGCTCGTCAAGGAACTTGATGATATCGGGCGCCACCACCGGCTGGCCGAGGTCGCGCAGCGAATCGGCGACGAGGGCGGCGAACTGCTCGGTGTTGACGCGGCTGTGCTCCAATCCCTTCGGTGTCACCGCGATCATGTAGCGCTGCCACTCGAGCTGGTCGCCGTTCATGAAGCGCCGCATGTCGGCGTCCGAGAGCGCGAACAGCAGGATCCGGTTCGAGGCCGAGGTCAGCGTCTCGGCGAGGTCCTGCAGGCGCGGCGAGGCGAGCTCGATGGTGTCGGTGAATCCCGCCGGCGTGTCGAGCACGATGCGCTCGATGCCCAGGCGCACCGTGAATGGCGCGGCGGCGCAGTTCAGGGCGGCGGCGGCGAATAGGAAGGCAAGGATGCGCATGACCGCCATTCTACGTATCATCTGCCGTTTACGGAGAGCAAGAGCTTGGCGACGATTCTCGGTACGCTTCCCAAAGGGGAAAAGGTCGGCATCGCGTTCTCGGGTGGCCTCGACACGAGTGCTGCGGTGCACTGGATGCGCGCGAAGGGCGCGATACCGTACGCCTACACCGCGAACCTCGGCCAGCCGGATGAATCGGACTACGCCGAGATCCCGCGCAAAGCGCTCGCCTACGGAGCGCAAAAGGCGCGCCTCGTCGAGTGCCGGCCGCAACTCGTCGCCGAGGGCATCGCGGCGATCCAGTGCGGCGCGTTCCACATTTCCACGGGCGGGGCGACGTATTTCAACACCACGCCGCTGGGCCGGGCGGTCACCGGGACGATGCTCGTCGTCGCGATGGGTGAGGACAACGTCGGCATCTGGAGCGACGGCAGCACCTACAAGGGCAACGACATCGAGCGCTTCTACCGCTACGGCCTGCTCGCCAACCCGGCGCTGCGGATCTACAAGCCCTGGCTCGACCAGCGCTTCGTCGATGAGTTGGGCGGCCGCAAGGAAATGTCCGCGTACATGGCGAAGGCGGGCTTCAATTACAAGATGAGCGCCGGGAAGGCGTACTCGACGGACTCGAACATCCTCGGCGCCACGCACGAGGCGAAGGACCTCGAGTTCCTCGACAAGGGCGTCGGCATCGTCAAGCCGATCATGGGTGTCGCCTTCTGGCGCCAGGCCGTGGCGGTGAAGGCGGAGCAGGTCGCGGTCCGCTTCGAGCAGGGCGTCCCGGTCGCGCTGAACGGCCAGCAGTTCGCGGACTCGGTCGCGCTGATGACGGAAGCCAACGCCATCGGCGGGCGCCACGGCCTGGGCATGTGCGACCAGATCGAGAACCGCATCATCGAAGCGAAGAGCCGCGGCATCTACGAGGCGCCGGGAATGGCGCTGCTGCACGTCGCCTACGAGCGCCTGGTCACCGGCATCCACAACGAGGACACGATCGAGCAGTACCGCACGAACGGCCGGCGGGTCGGCCGGCTGCTGTACCAGGGGCGCTGGTTCGATCCGCAGACCCTGATGTTGAGGGAGACGGCGCAGCGCTGGGTGGCGAAGGCGGTGACCGGGGAAGTGACGCTGGAGTTGCGCCGCGGCAATGATTACTCGATCCTCGACACGAGGAGCCCGAATCTCACCTACAAGCCCGAGCGCCTGACGATGGAGAAAGGCGAAGAGGTGTTCTTCACCCCCGCGGACCGCATCGGCCAGCTCACGATGCGCAATCTCGACATCGCCGACACGCGCGACAAGCTGCGCGTCTACGGTGAGGCGGGTTTGCTTGGCGACTCGAAGGGCGGCGGCGTACCCCTGCTGGATTCGGGCAAGAAGAAAAAACCGAAGGCTTAGCCCTTCACTTTCCCGAGCAGAAGGAATTCCATCAGCGCCTTCTGGGTGTGCAGGCGGTTCTCTGCCTCTTCCCAGACGACGCTTTGCTTGCCGTCGATCACTTTGGCAGCGACTTCCTCGCCGCGGTGCGCCGGCAGGCAGTGCATGAAGAGGGCGTCCTTGCGGGCCGCCTTCATCATGTCCCTGTCGACCTGCCAGTCCTCGAAGTCCTTCTTGCGCGCTTCATTCTCGGCTTCGAAACCCATCGAGGTCCACACGTCGGTGGTGACCAGGTGCGCGCCCCTGGCCGCCTTCATGGGGTCCTTGAAAGACTCGTAGTTCTTTGCGATTCGTTCCGCTTCAACTTCATACCCCGGCGGCGTCGAGACGTTCACCTTGAAATCGAAGATCTCCGCGGCCTGCAGCCAGGTGTTGCAGACGTTGTTCGAATCCCCGATCCAGGCCACCGTTTTTCCCTTGATCGAGCCGCGGCGCTCGATGAAGGTGTAGACGTCGGCCAGGATCTGGCAGGGGTGGTACTCGTTGGTCAGGCCGTTGATTACCGGCACCCGCGAGCTGCCGGCGAAGCGCTCGAGGATCTCCTGCTCGAAGGTGCGGATCATGACGAGGTCGCACATGCGCGAGATCACCTGCGCGGCATCCTCCACCGGCTCGCCGCGGCCCAGTTGTGAGTCGCGCGTGTTGAGGAAGATCGCGGTGCCGCCCAACTGGTGCATGCCGGCCTCGAACGACAGGCGCGTGCGCGTGCTCTGCTTCTCGAAGATCATCGCGAGGGTGCGGTCTTCCAGCGGCCAGTAGCGCTTGTAGCGCTTGAACTTGTCCTTGATCCAGCGCGTGCGCGCGAAGACGTGCTGGTACTCCTTGCGCGAGAGATCCTTGAATTGCAGATAGTGGCGAAGCTTCGCCATGGCGGCAGCGTCCGGAGTCTCAGCGCGCCGCGGCGAGCTTGGGCTGCGCGGCGCTACTCGCGAGGAACTGCTTGACCAGCGGCACCAGCCGCTCGAGCACTTCGCGCCCCTCGGCCTCGCTGATGACGAGCGCCGGCAGCAGCCTGATGACGTTATCGGCGGTGACGTTGAACACCAGTCCCGCGTCGAGGCCCATTTTCACCAGCTCAGCGCAGGGCCGGTCGAGTTCCACGCCGATCATCAGGCCCATGCCGCGAACCTCGACGACTCCGGCAACTCCACCCAGCGCCGCGCGCAGCCCGTCCTGCATTGCCTGGCCGACGCGCTGCGCGTTGGCGAGCAGACCTTCGTCCTTCATCGTATCGAGCGTCGTCACCACCCCGCACATCGCCAGCTGGTTGCCGCCGAAGGTCGAGCCGTGGTTGCCGGGCTTGAACACGCCCCTGGCGCGCCCGCCGACCACGCAGGCGCCCACCGGCACGCCGCCGGCGAGGCCCTTGGCGAGCGGCACCACGTCGGGCAGGAAGCCGGCGTGCTGGTAGACGAACCACTTGCCGGTGCGCCCCAGGCCGCATTGAATTTCGTCGGACATGAACAACCATTCGTTCTGGTCGCAGACCCCTTTCAAGCCCCTCAGGTAGTCCAGGCGCGACACGTTGATGCCGCCTTCGCCCTGGATCGGCTCGATGAACACCGCCACCACGTTCTTGTTGTGCGCGGCGACCTGGCGCACGGCGTCGAGATCATTCAGCGGTACCCGCACGAAGCCCTGCACCAGCGGCTCGAAGCCGGCCTGGACCTTGCGGCTGGCGGTGGCCGAAAGCGTCGCGAGCGAGCGGCCATGGAACGCCTTCTCCATGACGATGATGGCGGGCTCGGCGATGCCACGATCGTGGCCGTATTTGCGCGCGACCTTGATGGAGGCCTCGCCGGCCTCCAGCCCTGAATTGCAGAAAAACACCTCGTCCAACCCGGAAATCTCCGCGATACGGTCGGCCGCCTGCTCCTGCAGCGGCATCTGGAACAGGTTGGAGGTGTGCATCACGCGGCCGATCTGCTCGGTGAGGGCGCGCACCAGCCGCGGGTGGTTGTGGCCGAGCGTGTTCACCGCGATCCCGGCAAGCGCGTCCAGGTACTTCTTTCCCGCCTCGTCCCACAGCCATACCCCCTGGCCGCGCACGAACGCGACCGGCTGGCGGGCGTAGGTGTTCATGACGTGGCTCATGGCGCGGCTCCTTTTTCAAATCCTTGCAAATGCAAAACGGCGGTCGAGAAACCGCCGTTTTCAGGATATTAGTGACCTAACGCACACGGCGCAAGCCATGACGCCCGTGCACATGGCAATTGCGGGTTACTATCGCCGCAAGAATAATTCCAGGGGCCGGGGAGGCCTTCCTCGTAATGTACCGATCCGCCTTGGCCCGGCGTAACCCCTTGACCCTTGCCGTCGCCCTGGCGTTTGGCGTCGGCGCAAGCCTCGCGCTGTCGACCCATGCGCAGGTACTGCCCAGCGGAGGCCAGATCGTCGCAGGCACTGCGACCATCAGCCAACTGTCAGGCAAATCGCTGCTGGTGACGCAGGCCACTGATCGTCTGGCCATCAACTGGCAGAGCTTCAACATTGGCGCCGACAACAGCGTGCGCTTCGACCAGCCCTCGGCCAGCAGCATCGCCTTGAACCGCGTGCTGGGAACGAGCCGCAGCGAGATCTACGGCAACCTTAGCTCGAACGGCCAGGTATTTCTCGTCAATCCGAACGGCGTGCTGTTCGGCGCGGGGGCGCAGGTGGACGTGGGCGGCCTCGTGGCCTCCACGCTCAACCTCACCGACCGCAACTTCCTCGATGGCAAGTTCGTCTTCAGTGACCTTGCCAATCGTGCCAAGGTCATCAACGAGGGCACGCTTACCGCAAGGAACGGCGGCACCCTTGCCCTTATCGGCAACCAGGTCCTGAACCACGGCACGATGCAGGCGCACCTGGGCAGCGTGGTGCTGGGCACGGGCGGTGAAGTGCAGCTGACGCTCGCCGACAACAAGCTCATCAAGTTCGAGGTCACGCAGGGCGCACTCAATGTGCTGGCGGACAACGGCGGCCTGATCCGCGCCAACGGCGGGCAGGTGATCCTCACCGCCGGCGCGAAGGAAAGCCTGCTCGCGAGCACCGTCAACAACACTGGAGTCATCGAAGCACAGACCGTGGAGCGTCAGCCGGGCAACATCCTCCTGCTCGCGGGCATGGCGGCGGGCACCACGAACGTCGGCGGCACGCTCGACGCGAGCGCGCCCAACGGCGGCGATGGAGGCTTCATCGAAACCAGCGCAGCGCATGTAAAAATCGCAGACACCGCACGCGTCACCACCTCAGCACCATCAGGCCGCGCCGGCACCTGGCTGATCGATCCAGTGGACTTCACCATCGCGCCCAGCGGCGGAGACATGACCGGCACGGCAGTAGACAATGCGTTGGCGGGCGGCAACTTCAGCATCCTGAGCAGCTCCGGAACGGCCGGCACCGCGGGCAACATCAACGTGAACGACACCGTCTACTGGGCCGCCAACAAGCTCACGCTCACGGCACAGAACGACATCAATATCAACACCAATCTCTACGCCTATGGCACCGCCAGCCTCGCACTTGAATATGGCCAGGGCTCGCTCGCTGCAGGAAATACGAGCCAATACATCATCGCCACGGGCGCTCAAGTCAATCTGCCAGCGGGTAACAACTTCAGCACCAAGTTGGGCAGTGATGGTGCGACCCTCGGCTATACGGTCATCACTGCGCTAGGCTCCCAAGGCAGCTTCACAGGCACGGACCTGCAGGGCATCCGTGGCAATCTTGCAGGTCGCTATGTCCTTGGCGGGAACATCGACGCCACGGCGACTACCACTTGGCACGCTGGTGCGGGTTTCGCACCCATCGGCTTCATCTCGGACCCATTTAGGGGCCAACTTGATGGCCTAGGGCACAGTATCAATGGCCTTTTCATCGATCGACTCAGCCTCGAAGCCGGCTTTGTAGGCTTGTTCTCTGCAACAGCAGACACTGCGGTGATCAGCAATGTTGGATTGATAGGTGGCAGCGTCCGCGGCTGGACTGAGGTTGGCGCATTGGCTGGCTACAACCGTGGCACCATCAGCAATAGCTACAACACCGGCAGCGTCGGCGGCGGCGCGAGAGTCGGAGGATTGGTGGGAAACAACGTCGAGGGCACTATCAGAAGCAGCTACTCTACCGGCGGCGTTAGCACTAGCGTCAATGATTCAGTCGGAGGTCTGGTGGGACAAAACGTCGGCAACATCAGCAACAGTTATGCCACGGGTCGCGTCCAGGGCGGCTTGGACGACGTAGGTGGTCTTGTTGGAGCCAACGGCGGTACGATTGTCAACAGTTATTCGTCAGGCGAAGTCAGCGGCAACCCGAACGCAGGCGGACTGGTAGGGAACAATTTCGGCACGATCAGCAACAGCTACTGGAACCGCGATGTGAGAGCTGTTGGAATTGGAAACGGCGCGCAGGATGGGGCGACTGGACTCACGGCGGTGCAAATGATGCAACAGGGAAGTTTCACCAGTTTTGATTTCACTACTCCAGTCTGGGGGATCGGGGAAGGCCGGACTACGCCTTACCTGGTGCTCGGAACCTTCATCGCGCCGATCACGCGCGAGTTTGCGGCTGCCGACGCCGGCTTGCCGCCTGGGGCGCAGTCCGCAATTGATGACGCAAAACGGGGCGGCAACGGAAATGGCAACGGAAATGGCAACGCCTATTCCTATGGCGAGGGCAACGGCGCTGGCAACGCCAACCCGCCAAGCCTAGTCAATATTCTGGGCGCGGGGATCAATCTTCCCGAAGGGGTCGAGTAGAGTTTGGCCCAGCGCTCCGCACTTCTTGCTGTCCTGTTCGGAGCCCTCTTTGCTGTCACCCCGGTGGTATACGCGCAGGTGCGCCCCGATTCGGGTTCGACGCAGCGCGATCTGGAGCAGCGTCCGCTCGAGGTGCCGCGCGCGGCGCCGCCGATCCGCACCGAGCCTGCGCGCCCGGCCCTGAGGGCCGACGAGACCCAGCGCTTCACGGTCGCCGCGCTCAAGCTGAGCGGTAACACCGCGTTTGCATCCGAAGTGCTGCTGGCGCTGGTGCGCGACGAACTGGTCGGCAGGGCCGTTACCCTTCACGAGTTGCAGCAGGCGGCGGCGAAGATCACCGCCTGGTACCGGGCGCGCGGCTACCTGGTGGCGCGCGCCTACATTCCCGCCCAGCGCATCGCCGAAGCCGGCGCAGAGGTTGAAATCGCGGTGTTGGAAGGCGTGCTGGGCAAGGTGCAGGTCGAGAATCGCTCGCGCCTGTCGGATGCGGCCGTGGCGCGGTTCGTGGCGCCTCTGCAGCCGGGTGTGTTGCTGACCATGGAAACCTTCGAGCGCCCGATCCTTCTGCTCTCGGACCAGGCGGGATTGGGCGGCGTTAACCCGGTGCTCAAGGCGGGCGAAAGCACGGGCGCCTCCGATCTCACGCTGGAGCTAGCGCCCGCGCCCGTCGCGAGCGGGCAGCTGGAATTGGACAACCACGGCAACCGCTTTACGGGCGCGAACCGCCTCACGGGCCAGATCAACCTTGCCTCGCCATTCGGCCTGGGCGAGAGCCTGAGCGCGCGCCTCACCGATTCTTTCTCGGGCCTCAAGTCGGCGACCCTACGCGGCGCCGCGCCATTGGGAGGCAATGGCTGGAAGATCGGGGCCTCGTATTCCGACACGCGCTACAAGCTCGGGCGCGATTTCGCGGTATTGCAGGCCTCGGGCGAAACGCGCGCAACCAACTTGTTCGTCAACTACCCATTGGTGCGCACACAAGCCTGGAACCTGAACGCGATCCTGGCGCTGAATGGCAAGCGCTTCGAAGACCGCATCGGCACCAACACCGCGACGCCGAAGAAGAGCGATGCCACCGGCCTGACCCTCGGCGGCGACGTGCGGGACCCGCTGGCGGCCAACAGCGTGTTCGTGTGGAACGTGACGGCCTCGGCGGGAAGCCTGTCGATCGACGAGGCGGGCGCGCGCGCGGTTGACGCAGCCAGCGCGAAAACGCAGGGCGGCTACCGCAAACTGAGCGCGTCATTGCTGTACCAGCAGGCATTGAGCCGCGAGTGGACGCTGTACGGCAGCCTCTCGGCGCAACGCGCGAACAAGAACCTCGACAGTTCGGAGAAATTTTCCCTTGGCGGCGCGCAGGGCGTGCGCGCCTATCCGGTCGGAGAAGCGGCCGGGGATGAGGGGGCGCTCGGCACGTCCGAGCTGCGCTACGCGGTGCCCGAGTGGCTGGGCGCGACGCCTAGCGTGGTCCTATTTGCCGACAGCGGCCGGGCGCACATCAACAAGAATTCGTTCGCCGGCGGCGCCGACAAGCGCGGCTTGGGCGCGGCAGGGGTCGGCGTGACGCTGGTGAAGGCGGGCGATTTCGTCGTGCGTGGCTATTGGGCCGCAAAAACCACCGGCTCGGTGGCCACCGCGGACGCGGACAAATCCAGCCGGGCCTGGTTCAGTGCGGTGAAGTACTTCTAGAACGGCTAGCCGATCCGTTTCAGTCCCTTTTCTTCCGAGGATCAGTTCTTTGCGGAGCGCGGCCATATGCGTAGCGTTCGGATAGCGCGACCGGGATCACCAATCAACCGGCTCGAGGCTGCGCAATGCGCGCGTGCGGTAAATCTCGAAATCCCGGTCCGTCGTCAGGATCTCCAGCACTCCGGTTTGCTCTGCCACCCAAACAAGCGATGCGTCCGCGAAATCCATCGGCCGGTCGAGGTATTTTCGGATGAGTTCGCCGATCCGCGCCAGCCCGTCACTCGCGTCGAGTACCCGCCAAGGCGGCGATTGCACCAGGTCCAGCAGCAGCGGTCCCAGACGTGCGGGCAGGAGGTGCATGGCTTCGGTCAGCACTGCCGTCGTGGTCAGCAACTCCCCCGCTCGATACCCGCCAAAGAAGTGAACAGCACGCGAATGGTAGGCGTCGCCTTCGCGGGCGAGCGCAACCAGCGCGCCGGTATCAACCAGAACGCGCCGCACTGCGCCGCAATTTGGCTTTCAGGTAGTGCGCATGCCGCGCCGCCACGTCGTGCGGGCCGCCCTTGACGGTGCCCACAAGGCCCAAAGCTCGCGCACGCTCGAGCACGGAGGGTGCGGGCGCGCGCTTGGCCGAAGCAGTGGTCTTCATGGCTTCCCCAAGTCTGGTACGAGGAACCGCATTCTAGCGCGCTCCGCGCGCACACAAGATCAGCCAATTCGCCTCAGGCGCCCTGAATTCACCCCGTCACGGCCAGAGATTTCCCTGTTCCAGCGCCGCGAGAAAGGTCGCGAGCGGCCAGACCTCGATGCCCGCGGGCGTTTTCAGCGGGCGCGTGCCGCCGTGCACCAGGATCCGGCGCGCGACGTTGGGCAGCTCCCCGATCGCCGCAAGCCCTGCGAGCTGCGACGGCTGCAGGCGCGGCGAGGTCTTCACCTCGATCGCGAGCAGCTCGCGCCCGCGCTGCAGGAGAAAGTCGACCTCGAGTTGCCGCGCCTGGGCGGGCGCCCAGTAGTAGAGGTCATCGAACAGCGAGCGTTCCTCGGCGTAGCAGCGCAGCAGGGTGTGGATCCAGCCCTCGAGGAGATGGCCTCTTTCCTCGGCGCTCGGAGGGTCGAGCTGCTTCTTCACCGCGCGCACGATGCCGGGATCGATCCAGTAGAGCTTGGGGTGCTTGCGCTCGCGCACCCGCAAACGCGCCTCGTAGGCGGGCAGGCGCGACGCCAGCAGCGTGTCTTCGAGGATTTCAACGTAGCCGTCCACCGTGGTTCGCGCGGCGCCGGCGTCCCGGGCGATGCCGGCGATGTTGATGACCTGCCCGTGGAAAAGCGCGGCCACCGGCAGGAAACGCGCGAACCCCGGCAGGTTGCGCACGATCGACTCGGCGCGGATCTCTTCCCGCAGATAGGTCTGGACATAGGCGAGGAGCGTCGCGCGCCGGTCGTCCGCCTGCCAGACGAGGGGCAGGCTGCCAAAGCGCAGGACCCTCTCCAGGTCGAAGTCCACGCCCAATTCCTGCGGCGTCAGCGGGAACATCTGCTTGCGCAGCGCGCGGCCCGCCAGCAGGTTGGTGCCGGCCGCCTTCAGCTTGCGCGCACTCGAGCCGAGCAGGGCGAAGCGCAGTCCGCGTTCCTCGATGAAGCGGTGGACCTCGTTGAGCAGCGAAGGCAGGCGCTGGATCTCGTCGACGACGACCCAGCTCTCCCGCGGCAGGGCGCGAAGCTCGGCGGCGAAGAGCGATGCGTCGGCAAGGAGGCTGTGGTAGAGCCCCTCATCGAGCAGGTCGACGCGGTGAGCGCGGGCGAACTTCTCCCGCGTCCAGGTGCTTTTGCCGACCCCTCGCGGGCCGAACAGGAAGAAGCTCGAGCGCGGGCGGGAGAGCAGGCGCGGGTAGCCGGGCTTGGACAGATCGGGCCTGAGCATAGTGCCGTCATAATACCACGTAAAATGACGGCATACTAGGCAGGGCGATGCGCCGGCCCCGCTGCGGCCTTCAGCCGATTCGCTTCAGCGATTTTTCCTCTGTCGTCTTCAGCACCCGCACGCAGGGCTGGTAGCCCTCGTGGACGATGCCGTGCAGTTCGGTGCGTTTCTGAGAGCGCAGCAGGTTGGCCAGGTATTCGGCGATCTTGGGCGTGATCAGCTGGCCGGGGACCAGCACCGGGATGCCCGGCGGGTAGGGGACGATGCCGTCGGCGCAGACGCGATGCGCCAGTTTTCGATTGACGCGCTCCTTGTCGTCGAACACGGGAAGGAGTTCGCCGCCGCAGTAGTAGGCATCGCGCGGCAGGTAGCGCAGCCTGGTGAGCGCCGGGATTTCGGGGGTGCGCACCAGGCGCCGCGGCGCGCGTTTCTCGCGCGCGAGGCGCATCAGCGCGTCGTACAGGCGCGACACCTTGGAGCGCGTGGTGCCGATGGTGAGCAGCAGGGTGATGGTGTTGAAGGTGCTCTTCTCGATCTGGATGTTGAAGCGGTCGAAGAGTTCCTTCTGCAGTTCGTCCACCGTATAGCCGCAGCGCGACACGTCCACCGTGACCTTGGTGATATCGAGCCGGATGCCGTCGCGCCGCACTTCGTCTGGCAGCAGGTCGGCCAGCTCCAGCACGCGGAACACGCCGGTGGAGTTGATCTGCCGGCGCAACTCCTTGGCCAGCGCGATCGTTCGCGAGAGCAGCTTGTAGCCCTCCATCACCGCCTGCTTCCTCGCCACGTCCAGGCTCGCGATCAAGCCGTACTGCGGCGAGGTGGAGGTGTGCATGTTGAAGTTCTCGCGGAACAGGTGCTCCCGGAACTGCGGATCGTTGACATGGATCATCGAGGCCTGCGAGAAGGCGGAGAGCACCTTGTGCGTGGATTGCGTCGCGTAGTCCGCGCCTGATTCCAGCGCGGTGGGCCGGAACTCGGGGTGGAAGCGCGCGAACCCGTACCAGGCCTCGTCCACGATCACCTTGATGCCCCTGGCGTGCGCGGCCTCCACGATCGGCGCGAGGTCGTAGCGCAGGCCGTCGTAGGTGCAGGAGGTCAGGATCAGGGCCTGTGCATCGGGATGTTTTTTAATTTGCCTCAGGAGGGTCTTCTTCGGTACCGGACCGTAGAGCCCGTACTTCCTGTTCAACGCCGAATCCAGATAGATCGGGTGCGCGCCGGAGAGCACTACGCCGTGGTGCACGCTCTTGTGGCAGTTGCGGTCGAGCAGCAACTTTTCGCCGGGCGCGAGCAGAGTCTGGAAGATCACCTTGTTCGCGGTCGAGGTGCCGTTGGTGGCGAAGAAGGTGCGCCGCGCGCCGAAGGCCTTGGCCGCCATCTGCTGTGCCTCGGCAATCACGCCTCTGGGCTCCATCAGCGAATCGAGCATCGGCACCGACACCGAAAGGTCGGCATCGAACACGTGGTCGCCCATGAATTCGTAGAAATCGTTCACCCAGGGACTGCCGCGCAGCGACTCGCCGGAGGAATGGCCCGGTGTGTGCCACTGGTCCTTCGCCATCCAGACGTAGGTCTTCAGCTGGTCGGTGAAAGGAGTGCGCGCTTTTTCCTGGATCTGCGCGTTGAGTATCCGGTAGATGCCGCGGTAGTCGCGCTCCTCGCGGTAGAAATACCCGTCTACCGCCTCGGTGAAGAGGGCGTCGACGACGTCGTCCTCTTTTTCCTGCGCAATCAGGATGTAGACATCGAGCTCGGGGCGAAAGCGCGTGATCCGCTGCACCAGTTCGAGCGCGGACATCTGCAGTTTTTTCCTGCCGCCATTTTTCTTTCCGTCGGCAAGCGAGTAGAGCTTGTCGTCCACCAGCACGGCCTGGATGTCGCCGTCCGCCTCGATCGAGGCGAGCGCCTCGCGGGCGGTGGCAACGCCACTGAAGGTGATTCCCAGTGGATTGTCCAGCGAGCGAGCGGCCGCGTTGAGGCCCTTGACGATCTCGCGCAGGGAGATCGGTTCGTCTTCGATGACCAGGATCCGGCTGAGGGGTTTCGCCATGCCGGATCAGTATAATTCCGCATGCCCGGGGACATGCTCGGAGGAACTGCAGCCGCCGACGCCATCGTCGAGTTCGTCATTCAGGGGGTGACGCTGGCGGGCAAGCCGTTCCGGCCGAGCGACTGGGCCGAGCGCCTGTGCGGCGTGATGTCCGCCTTCGGGGGCGACCATCGCATGCAGTACTCCCCTTACGTTCATCCGGTCACCGCTGCGGGAATGCGCTGCGTTGTGGTGGACATGCGGCTCGAGGAAATCGAGCCGATGGCTTACCGCTTCCTGCTCGGTTTCGCCAGGGAAAATGAACTCAAGACGCGCGATGGGCGCGTCGCGGATCGTACCGAGCTCGCCAACGTACGGCGAGCCGGGGACAGCAATTAGGCCATCGCCTTGATGGCGTGGGCGAGGCGGCTCTTCTGGCGCGCGGCGGCGTTGCGGTGCAGGACGCCCTTGGCGGAAACGCGGTCGATCACCGCTTGCGATTTGACCAGCGCGGCGGCGGCGGCTTTCTTGTCGCCCGCGGCGACCGCCTTCTTCACGTCTTTGATCGCGCTGCGCGCGGCGGTGCGCAAGCTCATGTTGCGGGCGCGCAACCCTACCGTCTGGCGCGCCCGTTTGCGGGCCGATTTGATGTTTGCCATGTGTTTGTTCCAGCTTCAAAAAAGGCGCGAATTCTAGCATGAACCTCCTCCGTGCCCTGGCTACCGTAAGCAGCATGACCCTGCTTTCGCGGGTGCTGGGCTTCGTGCGGGATTTTTTCATTGCCCGGTTGTTTGGCGCGGGGCTCGCGACCGACGCTTTTTTCGTCGCCTTCCGGATCCCCAACCTGCTGCGGCGCCTGTTTGCCGAGGGGGCGTTTTCCCAGGCGTTCGTGCCGATCCTGGCCGAGGTCCGCAACCGCGAGTCCCCCGAAAATACCCGGGCGCTGGTGGATTGCGTCTCCACAGTGCTGTTCCTCGCGCTGCTGGCGGCAGCCGCCCTCGGCATGGTGCTGGCCCCTCTGGTGGTCTATGTGTCGGCGCCGGGCTTCGCCGCCGAACCCGGCAAGTTCGAGCTGACGGTGGCGATGCTGCGCATTACCTTCCCCTACATCGTCTTCATCTCGCTGGTGGCGATGGCCGCCGGGGTCCTCAATACCTGGAGCAGGTTCGCGGTGCCGGCGTTCACGCCGGTGCTGTTGAATGTCTCGTTCATCGTCGGCGCTGCGTTCTTCGCCGGGAACTTCGATCCGCCGGTGCTGGTCCTCGCGTGGGCTGTGTTCGTGGGCGGCGCGCTGCAGTTCGCTTTCCAGCTGCCGTTTCTCTGGAAGATCGGCATGCTGCCGCGCTGGCGCTTCAATCTCAGGCATCCGGGCGTCACGCGGGTGCTCAAGCTGATGGCGCCCGCGGTGTTCGGGGTGTCGGTGAGCCAGCTGTCGCTCCTGATCAACACCATTTTCGCCTCGTTTCTCGTCACCGGCAGCGTGTCGTGGCTCTACTACGCCGACCGCCTGATGGAATTTCCGGCGGGCGTGCTCGGTGCGGCGCTCGGCACCATCCTCCTGCCCAGCCTGTCGAAACACCACGCGGGCGGCGAGTCCGCGGAATACAGCCGGCTCCTCGATTGGGGGTTGCGGGTGACTCTGCTGCTCGCATTGCCGGCGGCGGCCGCGCTGGCGGTGCTGGCGATGCCGTTGATCGCGACGCTGTTCCACTATGGCCGGTTCAGCGAAGTGGACGCCTGGATGACGCGCGAGGCGCTGGTCGCCTACAGCCTCGGGCTGGTCGGCCTGATCCTGGTGAAAATCCTCGCGCCCGGCTTCTATGCCCGGCAGAACGTGGTGACGCCGGTGAAGATCGGACTGGTTACGCTTGTCGCGACGCAGTTGATGAACCTCGCGTTCATCGGCCCGCTCAAGCACGCCGGGCTCGCGCTCGCGATAGGGCTCGGAGCCTGCTTGAACGCATTGTTGTTGTATTTGATGTTAAGAAAACAAGACATTTACACGCCGCTGCCGGGGTGGCTGGCCTTCACGCTCAAAGTCGGCGTGTCGGTTGTCGCCATGGCGGCGGCGCTCTGGTTCGCAATGGGTCCGGTTGCGGCATGGCTGGCGGCCGGCTGGCTGTGGAAGGTGAGCATGCTCTCGGGCATGGTGCTGCTGGGTATCGCCGTCTACGGTGCCTGCCTGCTCGTGCTGGGGTTCCGCCTGCGTCATTTCGTCATCCGGGGCGTCGATTGACGGCCGGGCTGAACCAGTTCGCCGAACTCATCTCGCGCCGGGACGAGCGGATCGAGCTGGCGAGGGCCTGCCTGGAGATCGCGCAGGACGCCTACCCGGGGCTGGACGTCGAGGGCTATGTTGGCGAGATAGACCGCTTCGCCAAACGCCTTCGTGCGCGCTGCGCGCCGCAGGCCGCGGTTGAAGACCGGGTGATCGCGCTGAACGAGTTCCTCTTCGATGACCTGGGCTTTGGCGGCAACACCGACGACTACTATGATCCGCGCAACTCCTACCTGAATGAAGTCATTGACCGGCGCACCGGGATACCGATCACGCTCGCGGTGCTCTACATGGAGATCGGCCGGCGCATCGGCCTGCCGCTGGAGGGCGTGTCCTTCCCGGGGCATTTCCTGGTGCGTCTGCCGTTGCGGGGCGGCACGCTGGTGCTCGATCCGTTCTCCGGCGGCGTGCCGCAATCGGAGGCGGAATTGCGCGAGCGCCTCACGCGCGTGATCCCGCGCGATGCCGCGGACGGCGTGCCGGTGGCCGAACTGCCGCTCGACCAGTTCCTCGAGCCCGCCAGCAACCGCCAGATCCTCGCGCGCTTGCTGCGCAATCTGAAAGGCGTCTACCGCGAGAAGGACCAGCCCGAGCGGTTGCTCGAGGTGCTCAACCGGATGATCGTGGTGGCGCCGGAATCGGCCGCCGAGTTGCGCGACCGCGGCTTCGTCTACCAGCGCCTCGAATGCTGGCGGCCGGCGCTCCAGGACCTGGCCGAGTACCTGCAGCGCGAGCCCGATGCTGTGGACCAGGACGAGGTAAGGGCAAAATTGGTGGACCTTACCCTGCGCTGCGCGCGTCTGAATTAGGGCTAAAATCGCGGTTCGGACTGCACTCGCAGGTCCACCGATTGACCTAACGGAGGAAGGGAAACATGAAGCGCAGATCATTTCTGAAAAAGGCCGCAGCGGGCCTGGCAGTCGGGAGCGTTGCAGCGCCCGCATTCGCGCAGGCGCCGGCCGCCGTAACCGGGTTGCCGAACGTCAGCTGGCGCATGGCCGCAAGCTGGCCGAAGAGCCTGGACACCCTGTTCGGCGGCGCGGAGCACATTGCCAAGCGATGCTCCGATGCAACCGGCGGTAAATTCAACATCAAGGTATTCGCGGCCGGTGAAATCGTCGGCGGCTTGCAGGTGTTCGATGCCGTCCAGGCCGGCACGGTCGAGTGCGGCCACAGCGCGGCGTACTACTATTTCGGCAAGGATCAGACCTTCGCCTTCGGCACCTCGATCCCGTTCGGCCTCAACGCGCGCCAGCAGTTTGCCTTCATGCACCACGCGGGCGGGCTGGAACTGATGCGCGATTTTTACAAGGAA